>QWCY01001016.1_pt1 | contig 43534 bp, 53 predicted proteins | sample 1972631 | NCBI WGS metagenome assembly QWCY01 (sample SAMN09866696, study PRJNA288562) | Human gut metagenome isolate pre1_stool, whole genome shotgun sequencing... | isolation source: gut | host: Homo sapiens | place: USA: California
TTTAAATCAAATTTATTGGATATTTGGAACTATTATTGGTATTTTAATAGGCAAAAATATAGAATTTAATAGCAATGGAATTGAGTTTTGTTTAATAAGTTTGTTTATAGTTTTAGCCTATGAAGCCTTTAAAAATAATATGAATTTTAATCTTTTGACTATTTCAATTTTGGTTGGAATTTTTGGACTACTTTTACCAAAAGAGTATATGCTAGTTATAAGCATTTTAGTTGGTTTTATTGTAATTTTAAGTTGTAGGGAATTAGAAAATATTGGATTTAATAAATTTAAAAATAGATGCAAATAGTTCGGTTTGGTTGCTTTTATGTGTTACCGTTGTAGCAGGGGTTGCTATATTTTTAACTAGAGCTTTGCCATATTTTTTCTTGAAAAATAAATCGCAAAATAAAACTTTAATTTACCTAAAAAAATAGTGCTTTATTTGTAATGGTGATTTTAGTTTTTTATGCTTTAAAAACAACTCATTCAAACTCATACTACGCAGTTGAAATTTTATCAGTTTTAGTGTGTTTAATTATGCAAATTATATTTAAAAATCCACTCTTAAGATTGCAATTAGCACAATTTTTTATATGATTTTAGGTAGGGTTTAGCTTATAAATTTAAAGGAAATTTGGTGGAAAAAATGCTAAAAGAAGTTAAAAACTCACATAAATTTTATCTTAAAAGAATAAAAATAGCTACAAATTTATTAATTTTATCAGGTGCATTGTGGGGATTTTCATATTTTTTTATAGATAAAAATATTTGGTATATTTTATTTCTTCTACTTTGCTTTGTAGGCTGCATTTTTTTAATGATTGAAAATTTTTATAAAAGTAAATTTATTGGCATTTATAAAGATAAATTTATAAAATTTGCACTTAATGAAATTGAGCTAAACTACGAACCAAAAGGTGGTTTTAAAAAAGATGATTTTGACAAAATTGACATTTATAAAAGCTCAAAAATGACAAATGAGGATTAAATTTCGGGTGTTTACAAAAGGGTTAAATTTTAAAATTTCAGATTTAAAGTCAAAAAGTAAAAACATAGATAGATTTTACACTTCTAATAGCATAATTGGTGATATTATAAATACATATTCTTTAGTAGCAAATTACTTTAATTTTAGTGGTATTGTTTTATCGTGCGAGATAAATCTTGATTTAAAAGAGCCAGTTTTTGTGCTTGATAATTCGTTTAATACAAAGTCTAAAATTAGCCGTATTAAATTTGATGATATTGCATTTGATGATGCGTTTAAAGTTTATTCTAAAAATGAGTTAAAAACAAGGGAGTTTTTAAGCCCAAATTTAATAAATTCTTTATTAAAAACTAGAAATAAGTTAAATTTTAGTGCAAAGGTGAGTTATGTTTTTAGTAGTGAAAATTTATTTATTTTTCTAAAAGATAAACAAGAGATTTTTAGTGATTTAGAATTTGAACATGCATATGAAATTTCAAATTTAGAAATTTCTAAAAAAGGTTTTAAAAAATATCAAGATGAAGTTTTAGAGCTTTTAATTTTGTTTGATGAATTTATAAATTTGTAAGAAAAATTTATAAATTTAATGAAATTTTAAGAGGCGTTTTTACCTCTTAAAATTTAAAATTTAGATATGCTCCCATTTACTTTCATCAAGTTCACCTTCGGTTTTAGCAACCCAAATAGAAGCTACAACATCTCCAACGACATTCATAGAAGTTCTCCCCATATCTAAAATTGCATCTATTCCTAAAATCATACCATAGGCAATTGCGACATTTCCTTCAACTTTTAGACCAATTGATTCAAGTATTAAAAGAAGCATTATAGCTCCAGCTCCAGGAATTCCTGCTGTTCCAATAGCTGCTAATATAGAAGTGATAACAATAGTTATATAATGTCCCATGGTTAGATCAATCCCACAAGCATTTGCTATAAAAAGAGAGCAAACTCCAAGATAAACGGTAGTTCCATTCATATTTACAGTTGCTCCAACAGGTAAAACAAAGCTATAAACACCTTTTGGAACACCCATTTTATGTTCAGCTGTATCCATAGAAATAGGTAAAGTTGCATTTGAGCTTCTTGTAACGAAAGCTGTAAGCATAGGATCTTTTACTTTTTTTATAAAATCAACCGGATTTAGTTTCATAATGAGGCAAATTCCGCAATAAACTAAAATTACTTGAAGTGCAAGTCCTACATAAAGTGCTATTGTAACATTTGCAAGCGATGAGAAAGCTCCAGCTCCACTTTTGTTAAATACAGCAAACATTAAGGCAAAAACACCAATTGGAGCATACTCCATAATCCATCTAACCATTTTAAACATTATTTCACTAATACCATCAAAAAAGTTAAAAACTGTATTTGCTGAGTTTTTTATCCTCTCATCATTGCTTTCTTTACAAAAGGCTAAGCCAACACCAAAGAATATACAAAAACAAATTATTGCCAAGACATCTGTATTTGCCATAGAGCTAATTGGATTTGTAGGAACTATGCTTAAAAATATCTCACTAATGCTTGGTGCATTTGCAGTTTTAGAAACAGCAACTGATGCATCGCTTAGATCAAGCCCACTTCCAGGACGAAAAACAAAAGCACATGCTAAACCTATGACAATAGCAAAAAGAGTCGTTATAAAGTAAAAAAATACTGCTTTTCCACCAACTCTTCCAAGTTTTGATGGCTCAATTGAACTTGTTCCCATGATAAGAGAGGCTACAATAATTGGCACGATTATCATCTTTAAAAGTCTTATAAAAAGATCTCCAAATGGTGCTATTACGCTAAGTAAAGTTGTATTTCCAAATAAAATCACTCCTTTTGGAACTATCATTCCGATAATAGAGCCAATTACTAAAGCTCCTAGTATTCTATATGCTAAGTTTGCTTTAAAATACCAGCCAAAAACTTTTTTCATTACTCACTCCTTTAAAATGAATTCATTTTTTCATTTTATCAAGTTTTATTTTTAAAATGGCTATAAAAACGATTTTTTTCAGTTTTTATTTATTAAAATGGAAAATTTGTTACAAATAAGCTTAATTTGATTTTAAAGTAAAAATTTCAATTGCTAATTCATTGGGTTTTTTTGAATTTATAGTAGCGAAATCTTTTAAATTCATCTCTAAATTTGAACAATCAAAGCTATTCTTAGAACAAAATTTTAAAAAATTATTTTTATTTATATCAAAGTAAAAGAGTGTATCACTAACGCTTTTATTAAGAGAAGTTTGCAATACATCGTTTAAAATTTTTCCTTTTTTCATCTTTTTTGGCTGTGGATAAAACAGATAGAAAACTACACAGATTGTAATAAAAACAATACCAAAAATAACTCCTTTTTCTTTTGTAAAATAGCTTTTAAATGGTTTTAAATTTGCTATTGAATGTAAAAACCCCTAAAATAAGTATCAAGCCAACATATTCATGTATCAAAACTAAGTTTTTTGTTTTGATATCAATAAACATTAAAACCCCACTTAATCCAACTACTAAAAAGCTCCATAAAGCAATTGGTGTTGCAAATTTTTGCTTTACTTTCATCTTAAATCTCCTTATGATTATTAAAAATTTGCGAAAGTTTAAGAAAAAATTGTTAATTTTTTGTGAAATTTTTAAAATACATATAATAATTTATAAAATAATTTCATCAATTTTTTTTGTTTATTTTTTTGAATTTAATGATTTTAAAGCCTTAGTTTATATTTTTTTGGTAAAATCATAGCTTACGATTTTATTTTGAAGGAAAGAAATGGCAAAAGTTTGGAAATTTGGAGATAATATCGATACCGACGTAATTATTGCCGCAAGATATTTAAACACATCAGATCCAAAAATTTTAGCAACACATATAATGGAAGATAAAGATAAAGATTTTTCTAAAAAAGTTAAAAATGGAGATATTATCGTTGCTGGAGAAAACTTTGGCTGTGGAAGTAGTAGAGAGCATGCTCCAATAGCTTTAAAAGCAGCTGGAATAGGCGCTGTAATAGCCAAATCTTTTGCAAGAATTTTTTATAGAAATAGTTTTAATACAGGACTTTTAATACTTGAATGCAAACAAAGTGATAAAATCAATGAAAATGATGAATTAAAAATAGATGTTAATAATGGTGTGATTACAAATTTGACTAAAAATGAAAAGTATAAATTTGAACCAATTCCTGAATTTATGCAAAAACTTTTAAAATCAGGTGGATTAATTAATTATGCAAAAGAAAATATTTTAAGGAAATAAAAAGTGAAAAAATATAATATTTGTGTTATAAAAGGCGATGGAATAGGACCTGAAATAGTTGATGAGGCTATTAAGGTTTTAGATACGGTTTCTAGCAAATTTGAATTTGAGTTAAATTATGAGCATGTTTTATTAGGCGGGGAGGCAATAGATGTTTTAGGAAGTCCAATACCTAATGAAACGCTTGAAGCTGCACTTAATTCAGATGCCGTATTACTTGGAGCAATTGGCGGACCTAAGTGGGATAATCTAGAAAGAAACCTTCGCCCAGAAAGCGGACTTTTAAAACTTAGAAAAGACCTTGGAGCATTTGCAAACCTTCGTCCTGCTATGGTTTTTGATGAATTAGTTGATGCATCAACGATAAAACCTGATGTTTTAAAAGGTGTTGATATGCTTGTTGTTAGAGAATTAACTGGTGGGCTTTATTTTGGACAACCAAGAAAAAAAGAAGAAAATAATGCATACAATACCATGGTTTATTCAAAAGAAGAGATTGAAAGAATTGCAGAAGTTGCTTTTGAAGCAGCTTTAAAAAGAGGTAAAAAAGTAACTTTGGTTGATAAAGCAAATGTTTTAGAAACAAGTCAGCTTTGGCGTGAAGTAGTTGGGAATGTAGCAAAAAAATATGAAGATGTTAGGCTTGATTATATGTATGTAGATAATGCAGCTATGCAGCTTATCAAAGATCCAAAGCAATTCGATGTGCTTTTAACAGAAAATTTATTTGGTGATATTTTAAGTGATGAAGCAAGTATGATATGTGGCTCTATTGGACTACTTCCAAGTGCGAGCATTGGGGGCAAAGTTGGTATTTTTGAACCAATTCATGGAAGTGCGCCAGATATTGCAAAACAAGGAATCGCAAACCCTATTGCTACAATTTTAAGTGCTGCTATGATGCTAAAATATGCTTTTGGTGAGCATCAAGCAGCAAAAGCTATAGAAGAAGCTGTAAAAAAAGCTTTAAAAGATGGATATAGAACAAAAGATATTGCAAACTATGGAGCCAAAGAAGTTTGCACTACTGGCGATATGGGATCAATTATAAGTAATTACATAACAGATCATGAAAGATAATTTTACAAAAGCCTTGATTTATGAGTCTCAAGGACTTTTTTTAGATGCAAGCAGGATATATGAAGAAATTTTAATAAATTATCCAGATGATGAGAGGGCAAAACTTTGCCTAAAAAGAGTCTTAGAAAAATTAAAAAATCCAATGTTAGAGCTTTTTTTAAGCAGTGATGAAAAAGATAATGAAAAATTTAAAAGGTGGCTTGTGGATATATGAAAATAGAAGAAATCACTAAAAAAATAATCGAAGAGTTAAAAAATTCAAATCAACTAAACTTTGATGAAAATTCCGATGAGCTTGAGTACAAAAAAGATGAAAATTACAAAGATTTTATAAATGATGCTGAAAAAAAAGAATATGAAAATTTACAAAAACTAGAAGAAAATAGTGAAAATTTAAAAGAGCATGAAGAGATAAATTCAGTAAATACTTTAAGCGAAGAAGATTTTTTATTAAAAATAAAAGAGCGAATTTTAGTCTTATTTGAGGGGCTTAATAGCTTTGATAGAGGCGATATTGAAGCAAGAGTTGAGTTGAGCTTGAAATTTATGGAGTTTTTACTTGCAAATATCGATAAACGAATTAGCGATATCAAAAAACAGTGATTTTATAAAAATTAAAAAATTACTTTCAAAACACACTAAAAGAGCATATTTTGTAGGTGGTTTTGTAAGAGATTATTTTTTAGGCATTAATTCTTTTGATATTGATATAGAAATTTATGATATAAGTGAGCAAGACTTTGAAATTTTAATGAATAAGCTTGGTGCAAGTGGTGTTGGAAAAAGTTTTTTTGTTTATAAATATAAAAATTTTGATTTATCACTGCCTAGAACCGAAAATAAGGTAAACTACGGACATTGTGGCTTTGAAGTTAAAATTTGCAATAATGAACAAATAGCTGCAAAAAGACGCGATTTTACTATTAATTCTATTATGATTAATATCTTTAGTGGTGAAATATTAGATTTTTATGATGGAATTAATGATTTAAAAAACAAAATTTTAAAAGTTGTTGATAAAAATACCTTTTGTGAAGATAGTTTAAGAGTGTTAAGAGCTGTTCAGTTTGTCGCAAGATTTGATTTAAAGGTTGAAAATAAAAGTTTAAATTTAATGAAAAAAATAAGTTTAGATGATCTTAGTGGTGACAGAATTCAAAATGAACTTATCAAGCTTTTTAAAGCAGAACATCAAAGCGTTGGATTAAAGCTTATTTATGAGCTTAATATTTTTGAGTTTTTATTTTTGTCTAAAATTTCAAAAAATAATCTTGAAATTTTGTCTAAAAAGCTAGAAAATGGTTCAAAATTTATTAAAAATGAGATGTATTTTCTCTATAATCTTTTAAATTTTTTAAATCTAAATAAAGAAAAAGTTCTAAAAAGATTAAATTTAAATACTAAGTTTAAAAAAATTATAAATGAACCATATTTAAAAAATCCAAGTTTAAAAGATTTGCTTATGATATCGCTTAAAATGCCTTTAAAAAATTGGTTAGGACTTGATAGTTTAGATTTAATACAAAAAGCTAAAAAATTAGATATTTACGATAATGTTTTTAAAACGAAAGTAAAAGCACAAGATATAATAAATGCTGGTTTTAAAAATGAAGAAATAGGTGAAAAACTTAAAAAAAAGCAAGAAGAAGAGGTTGATAATTTTTTAATTAATCTAACTAAAATGGCTTAATTTTAGAGTTTCAAAGCATAAATTTATCCAAATTTATGTAAAATAACAGCTTTATTTTAATAAGGAATTACATGAAAAAGTATATTTTAAAAATTTATAGCGAAGATGAAAAAGGACTAATTTATAGAATTTCAGATGTTATTTTTAAATTTGGCTTAAATATAGCTAAAAACCATGAATTTGTAGATCATGAAGTTAATAAATTTTTTTATAGAGCTGAAATTCACACCGATGATGATATTGATAAGTGCGCATTAACAGGGCTTTTAAGTGCGATGCTTGGCTCAAAAGCTCACATAGAGCTAATAGAAGCAAAGAAAAAAAATATAGTTATTATGGCTACAAAAGAAACCCATTGTCTTGGTGATTTACTCATAAAAAACTATAGCAAAGAAATTAATGCAAATATTTTATCTGTTATTGCAAACTATGATGATTTAAGAGATTTGGTTGAGAAATTTGGCATAAAATTTCACTGTGTTGAGGCTGGAGATTTAGACCGATTAGAGCATGAGAAAAAAGTGCTAGAAGTTTTAAAAGAGTATGATATTGACTATATAGTTTTAGCAAAATATATGAGAATTTTATCACCAAATTTTGTAAATGAATACAAAAAGAAAATTATAAATATTCATCACTCATTTTTGCCTGCATTTATCGGAGCAAATCCTTATAAACAGGCATTTGAAAGAGGAGTTAAAATAGTTGGAGCAACAGCTCATTTTGTAAATAATGATCTTGATGAGGGGCCAATTATTACTCAAGATATAATTAGAGTAAATCATGAAATGAATTGGAAAGAGATGAGAGTTGCTGGTAGAAATGTGGAAAAAAATGTTCTTGCAAGTGCATTAGAGCTTGTATTTGATGATAGAGTTTTTGTTTATAATAATAAAACAGTGATTTTTTAATGTTTAATATTGTTTTAGTCAATCCTCAAATACCACAAAATACAGGTGCAATTGGAAGACTTTGCATAAATGCTAATTTAAATTTGCACATTATAAAACCAACAGTTTTTAGTCTTGAAGAAAAAGCTGTAAGAAGGGCTGGGTTGGACTATTGGAAGAAACTTGATCCTATTATTTGGGATAGTTTAGATGAGTTTTTAAAATTTTATGAGGATAAATTTAATAAATTTTATTTTGCTACTACAAAAGCCAAAAAAAAATATTTTGACGTTAAATTTAAAGATGGGGATTTTATACTTTTTGGAGCTGAAAGTACAGGTCTTCCGATGTGGCTTATGGAAAGAAATTGGCAAAATGCAATAACAATTCCAATGGGAAAAAATGGAAGAAGTTTAAATTTAGCAATGAGTGTTGGAATTATTGCTTACGAGGCAATTAGACAAAATTTTAGTGAGATTAACTTATGAAGTTATTTTTGACTTTAATTTTTAGTTTTTATTTTTTAGTTGCTGGTGAGCTTAAAATCGCTACTTTTAATGTTGAAAATTTATTTGACGCAACTATTCAAGGAACTGAATATAATGATTTTAGAACAAATTGGAATAATGCTAAATTTAGAGCAAAGCTTAAAAATATTTCAAATATTATAAAAGATTTAAATGCTGATATTATCGCTCTTCAAGAGATTGAAAATAAAGGTGTTTTAAATGAACTTGCTAAAGAATCTGGCTATGAGTATATTTTATTTTCAAAAGATTTAAAAGCCCCAGTTGGAGTCGGAATAATGTCAAAAATTCCTTTTTATAGTACAGCTATAAAAAAAATAACAGAAGTTAAAACAAGGGATATTTTAAAGGCTGATTTTTTATTTGAAGGTCAGAAATTTAGTGTTTTTACAACTCACTTGTTAACATTTAAAAATGGTGATTATAAGAGAAAAATAAATGCAAAAGTCTTGGAAGATTTCACTAAAAATACTAAAAATGCTATAGTTTTAGGGGATTTCAATACGGAATTTAAACCAAATTCATTGGTTGCAGAAATATCTAAAAATAATAATTTAGTAAATTTATGGAGCACATTTTTTTCTAAAAAGAGCTCCCACATTAGCGGACGAGCGATTGATCATATTTTACTTAGCAAAAGTTTTTTTAAAGATTCAAATTTAATTTATAAAAAAAACAGTTTTAATGTTTTTAATAATTCAAAATATTTTAATAAAAATTTAAATGTTTCAGATCATTATCCTTTGTTTTTTACTATTGTTTCAAATGATAAATACAAAACTCCGATTTTTATAAGTGATGTAAAAAAAATTGATGATTTTTATGAAAAAGATGATGTTTTATTTCCATTAACGCTAAAAAATTTGGCTGTTATTTATAAAGATAAATTTGGCTTTAGCTTGGCTGATGAAAATAAAAGAGGTGTTTATTTTTTTAGTAAAAACAATAATATAGAGTTATCTGATTTAGTAGAAGTTAAAATTTACAGCACCAATTATCATAATGGTAATTTTCAGGTTGATAAATTTGAAATAAAAAAACTAGGAAAAGTTAGAAATTTGACTGATTTTATGCTTGATAATCCAACAAATTCAAGACACGGAGATGTTTTAAAAAGCATAAACGGTGATGTTTTTAATGGCTATATAAACACAAAATTTGGTAAATTTAAAATCCATAGTTTTAATAAAAAAATAAATAATGGTAAAAATCAGACCTTTGAGAATGTTTTTGTGACAAATTTTAAAGGCAGTAAGGAGCTTATTGTAAAATGATAAATTTTATTATAACTACATTATTTATACTTTTTGTGGTATATTTAATAGTTGGTATGAATAAACAAATTTTAGATAAAAATAACAAAGATAGGAAAAAAGATGAGATTATTGATTGAAATTGGAGTTGAAGAACTCCCAGCAATTCCTTTTTTAAAGGAGTATAAAAACATTTTACCAAAATGGCAAAAAGTATTAGAAAAATTTGAAATAAAAGCTGATTTTAGTTTTGATTTTACTCCTAGAAGAATGGTTTTAGATAGTAGTAATTTTCCAAATAAGCAAGATGATAAAGTTGTAGAACAAATTGGTGCTCCAAAAAGAATAGCTATAAAAGACGGCATTTGGAGTAAAGCCGCAGTTAGTTTTGCTAAAAAATGCGGTATAGATGAAGATAAACTTGGATTTAAAAAAATAGGCAATGATGAGTTTTTATACTATGAGTACGCTCAAAAAGGAAAAGATGTAAAAGAAATTTTATCTGATATGATAAATGACTTTTTAAAAGAGCTTCATTTTGGAAAAGAGATGAGATGGGGTAATGGAGAATTTGAGTTTATAAGACCTATTAGATCATTAGCAGTTTGCCTGGATAATGAAAATGTTGAAATGCAAATTTATGGTGTGAGATCAAAACTTGCTTTTTATCCACATAGAAGCTTTGGTTATGATTTAGTTGAGTTTAAATCAGCTGATGAATACTACGAAAAACTTGCAAAAAATGGCATTATTTTAAATTCCAAAAAAAGAGAAGAAAAAATACTAAATGAGTTTAAAAATTTAGAAAAAAATAATTCATTTGAGATAGAAAAAGATAAAGATTTATTAAATGAAGTAATAGCCATAACCGAACACCCAACTGCTTTAAAAGGGGAGTTTGATAAGGAATTTTTAAATGTTCCAGATGAAGTTATAATAACATCAATGAAAGAAAATCAAAGATATTTCCCAGTTTTTAATAATGGCAAACTAACTAACAATTTTGTGTTTGTAAGTAATGCAGTTTGTGATGATGACTCTCTTATTGTTAATGGAAATGAAAGAGTTTTAAAAGCAAGATTAAGTGATGCGATGTTTTTTTGGCAAAGCGATCTCAAAAACGGTCTAAATCCAGATAGCTTAAAAAATGTTTTATACATAAAAGAACTAGGCTCGATTTATGATAAGGAGTTAAGAGAGATAAAAATTGCTCTAAATTTGGCAAAACTTTATAAAAACGAGCTTGAAAAAGAGGTCGGAAAAGAGTATGAAAAACTTTTAGAAAGAGCAATTATTTTAAGCAAGGCTGATCTTACAACTTTGATGGTTGATGAGTTTGGCGAGCTTCAAGGAATTATGGGAAGTTATTATGCAAAAACAATGGGAGAAAATGAAAATATTGTAAAAGCCATAAAAGAGCAATATTTACCTGATGGTGAAAAAAGTGAGTTGCCAAGCTCTATTTTTAGTAGTATTGTTGCACTTAGCTTTAAGCTTGATTCATTAATGGGACTTTTTTCAGTAGGAAAAATTCCAAGCGGAACAAAAGACCCGTATGCTTTAAGAAGGGCTGCAAATGGCATAATAAAAATAGTTTTAAATAAAAATTTAAATTTCAATTTAAATAAAATTTTAGAAGAAATTTCTCCAAACTACACTAAATTTGACCTTCAAATTTTACAAGATTTTATTTTTGATAGATTAAATACTGTTTATGATGTAAATACCTCTATTATAAATGCTTGTTTAAAAAGTGGTGAAAGTGATATCAAAAAGCTAAATAATTCAATTTTAGCTCTTGATGAAATAAGTAAAAAAGAAAGCTTTAAAGAAAATTTTTCTACTTTTAAAAGACTTGCAAATATTATAAAAGATGAAAAAATTAAAAAAGTTGATGATAGCCTAATCTCACAAAACGCTGAAAGAGAGCTAAACAATGCATTTAATTCTTTAAAACTTGATTTAAAAGATAGTAAAAGTTACTTAAATGAGCTTTTTGGATTAAAAGAAAAAATAGATAAATTTTTCGATGAAATTATGATAAATGTTGATGATGAGAGCTTAAAAGCAAATCGAATTGCAATAATCGGTCAAATTTATAATTCATTTTTAAAAGTAGCTGATATAAAAGAGATAAGTTTTTAAAATATATTTTGCCAAGCAGTTTAAAACATGCTTGGCTTTTTGTCTAAAGTGTTTTGTAAAAATTAAGTAGGAAATTAATCCTACCTTTTAAGTTTTATTTAACGATAAATTTATCAATATCGCATCTAAATTTTTCTCTATCGTTTGCCAAATATACATTAAGAGCGTGTTTAAGCATCTTTGTATATTTTGAATCTCTTGGTGAACCATTTAAGATATCTTGGTAGTCATAGATTCTTTCATAATAATCATTTGTAGCTTGATCATCTATAACAATTCTTCCAAAATCTAAACTTGCTCCAAAATAAACACCACTTGTTTTACCAGTTTTTACTATGTAAGCTGAAACTTCAGGTAAATCAGTAGTTCTTCCTGCCATGCTTCCCTCTCCGATAGTTCCACCTGCATTTAAACCAAGTAAGTCTTGTCCTTTAAAGATATCCCTAAAAGATTTGCTTGTTTGGAAAAGTAGTATCATATCAGCTGATTCTATTCCCACTTGTGGGCCTGCTCCAAAGCTTGAGTATGTTATCATGATTGGTGGTGTCCAGTTTCCATTTAAATCTCTCATAGAAAATACACCTTTTCCTTTTTGAGTTGAGGCAATAGCACTTGTTCTAGTTACATCAGGGATAATTGCAACAGCTTTGACGTTTTCTAGATATTTTTCAGAAACTGTGTTGTTGTTATCACAACCAAAAGATTTTACAACATTTGCAGCAGCATAAACTTGCTCATTTTGAAAAACATCTGCACTAAGGCTTAAGCAAAATGCGAAAGCAAAAACTAATAATTTTTTCATATCCTACATCCTTTTAAAATAAAGTTTTATGTTATTATAACAATAAAATTTTATTTTGTCTTTAAATAGATGAGAATTTAACACAAATTTAATAAAAATGGAGCAAAAATGAGGAAAATCATTATTTTACTAGCTATTTTGCTAAGTTTAAATGCAAATGAGATTATAAATGGAGAAACTGAAATTTTAAAAGTTGATAGCAAGTTTGCAGGAGAACTTTTTATAAATGATAAAAAAAGCATTTGGCTTGACAATCCTGTTAAAAAAGGTGAAAAAATAGCTTTTGTTAGTTCAAATTATAGAAATAAAAATAATATTATTGTTAGGCATATATTTAATAACGACGAACAAATTATAAAATTTAAACTTGTTGAGGGTAATTACAAAAAAGAAAATATAACTGTTTCAAGCAGTAAAGCAAGTCCAAATAAAGAAAATTTAAAACGCATTAAAAAAGAAAGCGAGGAAGCTTACTCTATTTATAGAACAAAAACAGATAAACTTTTATTTAATTCAAAATTTGAACTTCCTATAAATTCAGTCATTACATCAAATTTTGGCAATGCAAGGGTTTTTAATGGAATTTTAAAAAGTTATCACTCAGGGACTGATTTTAGAGCTGGCGTTGGAACTCCTATAAAAGCTGCTAATGATGGGGTTGTAGTGATAGCAAAAGAGAGATTTTATGCTGGAAATTCAGTTGTGATTAATCATGGTGGTGGAATTTATTCACAATATTATCATTTAAATAAAATTAATGTAGAGGTTGGAAATTTAGTTAAAAAAGGCGAAGTTATCGGACTTAGTGGTGCAACAGGAAGAGTAAGTGGGCCTCATCTTCATTTTGGAATAATGGTAAATGCAAACAGCGTTGAGCCTTTAAAATTTATAGAAGCTATAAATTATGCACTATTTGATAAGTAGAGCTTATTAAATTAACATTTTCTTCACAAATTTCTTTTATAATGCGGATAAATTAAAAAATTAAGGAGATAAAAATGAAAAAATTAGTTTTAACATTATTAGTTGCTTTAGGTTTTTGCTTTGCAAACAGCATCGATGAAATTAAGGTTGGAGATGTAGATTCATTATCAAAAGCAGGGTTTGAGATAAAGAAAAAAGCAAGTGTTGATGGGCTTGATATGAGCAAAGAATGTTTAAGTTTTCACAATAAAATGAAAGAAAATTTAAAAGGAAAGTCAAAAGAAGAAGCAAGGGCTTTTAAAAATGAAATTTATATAAAAACTTATGATGAATTAGCCAAGTTAAATAAAGATGATAGAGCTAAATTTGATATGAAAATTTGTTCAAAATATCTTAAAAATAACTTTAATGATAAAAGAAACTCTTGTATGTATAACCAAAACATGGCGGGAAATTTTGAAAGCTGCAATAAGGGTTTTGAGTGCCCAAAAACAGGTAAAAACTGTCAAAAAATGGATCAAAACAACTGCAAAAAACATAATGACTGCGCCAAAAAAGACTTTGATAATTTCCCTAAAAAGCAAAGAAAATGTGGGTGCTAAAAATTGTCTAAAATATTAGTTTTAGAAGATGAAAGTATGCTAAATGAGATGATTTGCGAATACTTAAACGCAAATCATCACGAAACAACTTCAGTAAAAAGTTATGAAAAAGCTTTAAATTTAGCTTATGAAAATGACTTTGATCTTTGGATTTTTGATGTTAAGGTAATTGGTGGAAATGGATTTGAACTGCTAGAAGAGCTTAGAAATGCAAATAAGCTAACACCTTGTATTTTTACAACTTCATTAAATGATATAAAAGATTTAAATAAGGGCTTTTTAAGTGGTTGTGATGATTACTTAAAAAAGCCATTTGAATTAGCAGAACTTCTTCTTAGAGTAAATAACTTAATAAAGCGAAATTATGCACATAAAACTAATCAAATAGAAGATCTTGGAGATAATCTTAGTTTTGATATTTATAAAAAAACACTTTATAAAAATGGCAAAGCTGTTAATTTATCAAATAAAGAAAGCCGGCTTTTAGCTCTTTTTTTACAAAACAAAAATCGTGTTTTAACTAGAGAAGAAATTTATAGTTCAATTTGGGATTATGATGAAATTCCAAGCGAATTAAGTCTAAGAGTTTATATAAGAAATCTTCGTAAGTACTTAGGAAAAAAAATAGCCTCAAGACCAAAAGTAGGATATATTTATGCGTAAATTTATACTTCCTATTTTTTTGCTTTATTTTGTTAGTAGTTTTTTGTGTTTGATTTTTTTCATGAAAACTTTATATGATTCAAATTTAAAACTAATTATTCAAAAAAACAGTTTTGAGCTTTCAAGTGTTTTAAAAGAGTTAAATTTTTTAGTAAAGACACAAAATAGCATTTTAAACTATGATTTTACCCAAAATGGCGATATTTTATTTTTTATAAAAGATTTAAATTCTGGAGAAATTTTAAAAAAAGACTTTGTTTTAGATGATAAAAAAGACTTAAAGCAAATTAGCAAGCATATTTTTATATCAAATAAGGAGTTTTATTTAGCAGATAATATACATGCTAAAAAAAGAGTTTTAAACTATAATGTCATCTTAAAAAATAAAACCTATAAAAAAGAAATAAATCTTCTTTTTATTAAAATTTCAATTATTTTTATCCTTTCTTTTATATTTTTATCTTTTATTGGATATTTTATAATCCGACTTTCACTTAGACCTTTGTTTGATAAAATTTCATCTTTAAATTCTTTTATAGAAAATGCCACTCATGAGATAAATACACCATTAAGTGTGATTTTGATGAGTATTGAAATGTTTGATAAAAATCCAAAAAAATATCTTTTAAATATAAAAAAAGCCTCCAAAAATTTATCTGATTTAAATGATAAACTAATAAATTTAACCTTAAAAAATTTACCAAACAATTTAGAATTTATAAATTTAAAAGACTTTTTAGAAGAAAAGATGAGTTATTTTAGCCCTATGATGAGTGAGAAAAATTTAAGTTTTGATTCAAATTTAAATAGTGTAGCTTTAAAGACTGATATAAAAAAACTTGATGTCATTTTTGATAATTTAATCTCAAATGCTATAAAATATAGTGATGAAAATAGTAAAATTTCTATTTTCTTAGATAAAAATAAATTTGAAATTTCAAATTTTGGAGAAAAAATAGAAGCTAAGAATTTAAATGATATTTTTAAAAAATATGCAAGATTTAGCAAAGCTCAAGCTGGTTTTGGAATAGGATTAAGCTTGGTTAAAAAATACAGCGATGAGCTTAATTATAAAATTTCATGCAAAGCAGATGGTAATAAAACTAAATTTATACTTGAATTTTAAAATTTAAACTAAGTTTTATAAGCTTAGTGTAAAATATCTTTTAAATTTTAAAATTAGGAAAACATTGACCGCTTTACTTCTAACTGAATATATTGGCATTGCATCAGCAGCACTTAGTGGTTATTTATATGGAGTTAAAAAAGAGTGCGATTTACTTGGCATTTTTATGGCTGCGTTTTTAACTGCTTTAAGTGGTGGAATTTTAAGAGATGTTTTAGTTGGTAGAGATGTTTATTCTTTTACTCACTATATGCCTATAAGTATTGTTTTGGCGGTGATTTTATTTGCTATGGCTTTTAAAATTCATACAAAAAGAGAAAGTCTTGATAAAAGTACACTTTTTGTTATGAGCGATGCTATAGATATAGTTAGCTTTTCAATTGTCGGCTCAATGGTTGCATTAGAGTATGGATATAATATATTTGGAGTTTTGTTAATAGCTCTTGCAAACGGCGTTGGCGGAGGAATTTTTAGAGATATGTTGTATAACGAAGTTCCATGGTTTATGAAAACAGGGTTTTATGGAACAGTTTGCATAGTAACTGGACTAATTTATTATTTTATGGATTTAGTTGGATTAAACAATATGTTTTTTATAATGATACTTTTTGCTTTTGGTGTAGCTTTTAGGATGATTGCACATAAGAAAAATTGGAGATTACCAAAGATAGAGGAGGAAAAATGAGCTATTTAATGAGTAATTATAAAAAAGAAGATATAGTTTTTACAGAAGGTAAAAATTCTGTTTTAATAGATAAAAATGGTAAAGATTATATTGATTTTGCAGCTGGAATTGGAGTGTGTTCTTTAGGTCATGCAAATGATAAAATTTTAAAAACTATAAATAAACAAAGTAAAAAAATACTTCATACTTCAAATTTATATAAAAATGAAACACAAGAAAAACTTGCTAAAAAAATATCAAAATTACTAGGATATAAAACATACGCGTTTTTTTGCAACTCAGGAGCTGAAGCAAATGAGTGTGCTATAAAACTTGCTAGAGAATACGGCACAAAAAATTTTAAAGAAAAAAAATATGAAATTTTATCTTTAAAAAACTCGTTTCACGGCCGAACAATTGCAACTTTGAAGCTAACTGGGCAAGATAAATTTCATTCCAAAGATTTTGCACCATATCCTGATGGGTTTAAATTTTTTGACTCAATTGATGAGATTATAGAAAACATTAGTGAAAAAACTGTGGCTGTTATCATAGAGCTTGTTCAAGGTGAGGGTGGTGTAAGAGCTCTTGATAAAGATAGTGTTGCAAAGCTAAGCGAAGTTTTAAAACAAAGAAATTTACTTTTAATAACAGATGAGGTTCAGTGTGGTGTATATAGAACCGGTGAGTTTGTAGCCTCTAAAGAATATGGCATAAAACCAGATATCATAACATTTGCCAAAGGACTTGGTGGTGGTGTTCCAATAGGAGCGTGTGTAAGTAAGGAAGATATTTTTACATTTGGAGATCATGGAAGTACTTTTGGTGGAAATCATTTAGTAACAAATGTCGCACTTACAACGCTTGATGAACTTGTAAAACTTAAAAAAAGTGGTGATCTTGATAAAAATATTAAAAATTTTAAAAAACATTTAGATGAAATAATCAAAGATTATCCATTAATATTTGAAAAAAGAACTGGGCTTGGTCTTATGCAAGGACTTGTCTTAAAAGATAGCAAAAATTTAGATATTATTTATAAAAAATGCCTTGAAAATGGACTTTTAATACTAAAATCAGGCACAAATATACTTAGATTTTTGCCACCTTTAAATATAGATAAAGATGAAATCAAAGAGGGTTTTAAAAGATTTAAAACATCTTTAAAATGTTTATAGGCTAGATGAAATTTAGTGAATTTATCGACAGTTGGCTTTTTGGCGAAGATGGATATTATCAAAGAGGTATAAAAATTGGCAAAGAAGGCGATTTTTATACCTCAGTAAGCGTGGGTTCTTTTTTTGGAATTTGTATTGCAAAATATATAATGAGTTTTAATAAAAACTTTGAAATAGTTGAAATAGGCGCAAACGAAGGGCATTTGATTTGTGATATAATCCAAGGAATTTATACTTTTGATAAAACAAAACTTAAAAATTTTGAATTTTTTATAGTTGAACCATTTAAAAATTTAAGAACAATTCAAAAAACAAATTTTGAAAATAAAATAGGAAAAGAAGTAAAACTAAATCATTTGTCAAGTCTAAAAGAGGCTAAATTTAAAAATGCTTTTTTTATATCAAATGAGCTTTTTGATACTTTTAAATGTGAAGTTGTGGATAATGAAAAGATGCTGTTTATTGAAAATTTTAAACCTATATTTAAAACTGCTTCAAAAGAAATTGTAGATTTAGCTAAAAAACAGGGTATAAAAAAAGGTGAAGTTGTTTTGGAATTGGATAAATTTTTATTAGAAATTTATCAAAGTTCAAAAAAATTTAGATTTTTAAGTTTTGATTATGGTGATTTTGCACCAAGATATGATTTTACTTTAAGGGTTTTTTCAAAACATCAAGTTTATAATTTTTTTGATATTAAAAATTTAAAAGAATTTTATCAAAAAAGTGATATTACTTATAACGTTGTTTTTAAAAATATTAAAGATGAGTTTTTGAAATTTAAAGATGTACAATTTGAGAATTTTTGCTCTCAAAGCAAGGCATTAATAAATTTTAAAGCAGATGAAATTTTAGAAACTCTACTTAAAAATGCTGGTGAAAATGCCTATAAAAATGGTGTATTGCAGCTTAAAAGACTAATGATTGAAATGGGTGAAAAATTTAAAATGATAGAGTTTAGCAAAGGATATTAAAATTGAAAATTGCGATTAATTGTGAATGTTTGATTATGCAAAAGACTTTAGAAATTTTTTTAAAAGATTATTTAGTAGATGAAGAAGAAGCTGATTTTATCGTAAGTGATATAAACAAAAAAGGCAATAAAAGAGTTTTTTACATAGGAGATGATTCGCCATATCTTACTCTTCCTTTTAGTAAAAAAGTTCTTCTTTATGCACTTGAAGAGTTTGATTTTATTGTTAAAGACAGCAATTTAAAAGAAAATTTAGAAGATAAAATATCTCTACTTGTAGATGAGTTTAAGTCAAAATTAATAAAATTAGTAAAAGAGCATTATGAATAAATTATATACCCAGATAAACAGCGGAAAATTTAAAGGAAAAAAGCTTTTAATTCCTTCAAAGACAACAACTAGGAGTACAAAAAGCTTGGTTAAAAGCTCTTTTTTTGATACTTTTAGATTTGAGTTTGCAAATAAAGTATTTATAGAGATGTTTGCAGGAAGTGGTGTAATGGCGGCTGAAGCACTAAGTAATGGTGCTAAAAAATGCTATGGTTTTGAAAAAGATAAGGCTGCATTTGAAATTTTAAAATCAAATTTTAAAAGTATAAGCAGTGATTTAATCGCAATTAACCGTGATTGTTTTAACGGCTTACAGGCTCTTTTAAAAGAAAATAATGATGAGTTTATAATCTATTTTGATCCGCCATTTGATATAAGAGATGGTTATAATGATATTTATGAAAAAGTGTGCGAAACAATAAAAAATTTATCTAATTACAATGCTTTTTTAGTAGCGATTGAACACAATAGTGATGTTAAATTTGATGAAATTATAGGCAAATTTAAACTTTTTAAATCAAAAAAATTTGGAAAAACAAGCATGACTTATTTTAAAAAAGAAATTTAATGCAAAACCTTAAAACCTTACTTGATTATCACGCTGATATTAAAAATTGCAAAGAAAATTTGTATGCAAATCCAGACCCACTTTGGGTTGCTTCTAAGTTTAAAGAGCCAAATATCGCATTAATTAGTGCTTTATTTGCTTATGGAAATGCTAAATTAATAGTTAAATTTTTAAATTCTTTAAATTTTGAACTTTTAAACGAAAATGACAATGAAATAAGAAATTTCTATAAAAATAAAAAATATAGGTTTCAAAACTCACGCGATGTTGCCGAGATATTTATAACTATAAAACGCCTTAAAAATGATGAAAATATAGAAAATTTGATAAAAAAAGGCTTTGAAAAAGGCGAAAATTTAGCCTATGGTATTAATAATTTAATTTCTACAATTTATTCACTAAACAATTATAGAAGTGATGGTTATGAGTTTTTCTTTGGTAAAAACTTTGATAAAAAACCAAAATCCCCTTATAAAAGATACAATATGTTTTTAAGATGGATGGTAAGAGATGAAGACATTGATTTGGGGCTTTTTAAAAGTATTGATAAAAAAGATTTATTAATGCCACTTGATGTTCATACACACAGAGTTTCTCTAAAATTAGGTTTAATGAGTAGAAAAACTTATGATTTTGAAGCTGTATTAGAACTAACTAATAAACTTAGAGAATTTGATAAAAATGATCCCATAAAGTATGATTTTGGACTTTATAGGCTTGGTCAAAGTGGCGAAATAGATGAAATTTTAAAAGATATTTAACAAAGGAAAAAGATGGAATTTGAAATTTGGCAAATTTTAATTTTAGTTGGAGTTGCTTTTATTGGTGGTTTTATTGATGCAATCGCTGGTGGTGGGGGATTGATATGCTTGCCTGCACTTATGGCAGTTGGAGTGCCACCTCACGCAGCACTTGCTACGAATAAACTTCAAGGATGTTTTGGGACACTTTCAGCAACTGTAAATTTTACTAGAAAAGGTTTCATAAATTTTAAAGAGATTTTTATAGGTATTATTTTTACGCTTATTGGTGCTTGCGTGGGAACTATAAGTGTACTTTTTATAGATCCAAAATTTTTAAATTATATAATTCCTATTTTGCTTATTTTTGTTGTGATTTACACTATTTTTTCACCAAATTTAGGTGAAACCCAAAAAGAAGCAAAGATGAGTAAAAATGCATTTTTTATTATTTTTGGACTTTTAATAGGGTTTTATGATGGATTTTTAGGACCTGGAACTGGTAGCTTTTGGACTTTTGCATTTCTTGGTGTTTTAGGACTATCGATGAAACAAGCTGTCGCAAACACAAAAATTTTAAACTTTACTTCAAATATTGTGGCTTTAGTAGTTTTTATTTTTGGCGGGCATATTTTATGGCTCATTGGGCTTTTAATGGGTGTTGGTCAGATGATAGGTGGATATATGGGTTCAAATATGGTGATTAAAAAAGATGTAAAATTTATAAAAACTCTGTTTTTAATCATGGTTTGTGCGACAATTTTAAAAATTTTATACGATATTGTAAAATAAAAAGCAAAATTTAAATATTGTTTAACCAAAAATAGTGTAAAATAGCTCATCAATTTTTATTTACGGGGTTAGAATGCTAAAAGATATATTTTTATTTGCTGGTAGTTTGATTACTTATAATCATACTTTTATTTATGTATTTCACTTTTTGCTTATAGTTGCTATTGTTGTTTTGCTTGCTAGAATGGCGACAAGCTCACTTCAGCTTGTACCTTATGGTGCTCAAAATATTTTTGAAGCTTATATAAACGGTATTATCTCTATTGGAAAAGATGCAATGGGAAGTTATGAGTTATCAAGGAGATATTTACCACTTGTTGGAACGTTAGGTCTTGTTATTTTTACTGCAAACATGGTTGGTATGGTTCCTGGTTTTGAGGCACCAACAGCTAGCTTAAATTTAACTTTAGCTCTTACAACTTGTGTTTTTATTTATTACCACTATCAAGGCGTTAAAGTAAACGGATTTTTTGGATATATGAAAAGCTTTTGTGGTCCTATAAAAGTCATGGCTCCATTTATATTTGTAATAGAAATAGTTTCTCACCTTTCAAGAGTTGTTTCTTTATCATTTCGTTTATTTGGAAATATAAAAGGTGATGATTTATTCTTATTAGTTATGCTTACACTTGCACCTTGGTTTGTTCCGATGATTCCTTATGCGCTTTTAACTTTTATGGCTATACTTCAAACATTTATTTTCGTTGTTTTAAGTTATGTTTATTTAGCAGGTGCTGTTGTAATCGACGAGCATTAAAATTAAATTATTAAAATTTAGCTCAAAATTGGGCTAAATTTACTTTTTTATTCTTTTTATTACAAAACTTTATCAAATTTAAAAACTTTTTATAGTAAAATAGTCAATTAGAAATTTTATAAGGATTATTATATGGTATTTGAAACAGTTATCGGTTTAGAGGTTCATTGTCAGTTAAATACAAAAAGTAAGATTTTTTGTTCTTGCTCTACAAGTTTTGGAGATAAACAAAACACTCATGTTTGTCCAGTTTGCTTAGCGCTTCCTGGAGCTTTGCCAGTTTTAAATAAAGAAGCTGTTAAAAAGGCAATTAGTTTTGGAACAGCTGTAAATGCAAAGATTAATCAAAACTCTGTTTTTGATAGAAAAAACTATTTTTATCCAGATCTTCCAAAAGCTTATCAAATTTCTCAATTTACTATTCCTATTGTTGAGCATGGAGAGTTATATATAGACACAGATGAAGTAAGCAATAAGCGAATAGGCATTACAAGAGCACACTTAGAAGAAGATGCTGGTAAAAATAATCACGAAAAAGATAGAAGCTTGGTTGATTTAAATAGAGCTGGAACTCCACTTTTAGAAATAGTTAGCGAGCCTGATTTAAGAAGTAGTGATGAAGCAGTTGCATATCTTAAAAAACTTCACTCAATTTTAAGGTTTATTAATATAAGTGATGCAAATATGCAAGAAGGAAGCTTTAGATGCGATGTTAATGTTAGTATCCGTCCAAAAGGTGAGAGTAAATACGGCACAAGAGTTGAGATAAAAAATTTAAACTCATTTAGGTTTATACAAAAAGCAATTGAGTATGAGGTAGATCGTCAAATTTCAGCTTATGAAGATGGCAAATATGAAAGTGAAGTCGTTCAAGAAACAAGACTTTTTGATACAACTAATTTGACAACTAGATCAATGAGAAGCAAAGAAGATAGTGCAGAATATCGCTATTTCCCAGATCCTGATTTGCTTCCTGTTCATATAAGTGATGAAATTATGAAAGAAGCTACCAATATACCTGAGCTTCCTAGTGCAAAGCTTAAAAGATATGTTGAAAAGCTTGATATAAAAGAAAGTGATGCAAAAGTTATCATTGATGATTATGCTATGGCTGTTTATTTTGAAGATTTGATCTCTAAAGGACATGATCCAAAGCTTTGTGTTACTTGGCTTACAGTTGAGCTTTTAGGAAGACTTAAAAATGGACTAACTATAGAAACAAGCCCAGTTGATAGTTTAAGAATGAGTGAGCTTTTAAAAAGAATTGAAGATAATACTATATCTCAAAAAGCAGCAAAAGATGTGCTTGATAATATGATGGAAAACAATGCAAAAGTTGATGATATTATCGACAAGCTTGGCTTAAAACAAATTAGCGATGATGCTTCAATTTTAGCAGTTATAGACGAAGTATTATCTAAAAATAGTGATAAGGTTGCTGAGTATAAAAGCGGAAAAGATAAACTTTTTGGGTTTTTTGTAGGACAAGTTATGAAGGCTGGAAAAGGTGCGTTTAATCCTGCAAAAGTAAATGAGCTTTTAAAAGCTAAACTTTAAGGTTTATTTATGGCTAAGATAGCAGTTATTGGAGCTGGAAAGTGGGGAAGTGCGCTTTTTGATGCTTTTAGCTCCCAGAATAAATGCGTTATAACTTCAAGAACTAAAAAAGATATACCTAACTTTGTTAGCTTAGAAGAAGCTTTAAAATGTGAGTATTTAGTTTTTAGTCTTTCATCTCAAATAACTAAGTCTTGGCTTGAGAAAAATTTTGTTTATAATAACCAAAAAATTTTAGTCGCCTCAAAAGGGATAAATGCCAAAAGTGGAGAGTTTTTACATGAAATTTTTGCCAAATTTGTTAGTGAGGATAGTTTAGCAACTCTTTCAGGACCATCATTTTCAAGCGAGGTTTTAAAAAAACTCCCTTGCGCTGTTGTAGTTAGTTCTAAAAATGATAACTTAGCAAAAGAGTTTTGCTCATTTTTTCCACATTATATTAAAGCTTACTCATCAGATGATGTTATAGGGGCTGAAGTTTGCGGTGCGTATAAAAATGTCATTGCAATAGCAAGTGGAATATGCGATGGGTTAAATTTAGGCAATAACGCAAGAGCTAGTCTAATTTCTCGTGGTCTTGTAGAAATAGCAAGATTTGGTAAATTTTTTGGTGCAAAAGATGAAACTTTTTTAGGGCTTAGTGGTGCAGGGGATCTGTTTTTAACTGCATCAAGCAATTTATCAAGAAATTATAGAGTAGGCTTTGGTTTGGCACAAGGTAAAAAAATAGATGAAATTTTGGAAGAATTGGGCGAAGTTGCTGAGGGAATTTTAACATCAAAAGCTATTTTAAAACTGGCAAATTTACATAATATATATACACCAATCGCAAGAGAAGTTTCATTAACAATAGGTGGAAAAGATCCTAAAAAAAGCCTAATTGACCTTTTAAGACATAAGTAAAATCGTTTTTATTTTTAAATATAAATAATTTCCACTATCATGTAGCTTTTGCAAAAGTGAAGCAGATCGAACATAAGAAACCGGGGAGAGATTTATCCTTGTCTTGCTACATATTTCAGTGAGATATTAGATAAATATGAGTAGAATTTATATTCTTAGTTATAGTAAAAACTATAAGGTTAGAGTTGATTTACACAGTTTGATTGTTAGTGTCTATTCAACTGTAAAACCTCTAAAATTTGCAAGGCAAAAGCGAAACTAAATTTGCTACGATTTATTTCATTTGCTAAGTTTTCTCTTGTCTCATTAACGCCTATTTCTTTTAATAAATTAGACAGCGTTGGATAAGTCAATATCTCTTTTTGTCATTATTTTTAATATAAGTTTTGCTTGTTTTTCGCAATCTCTTGTTCTTAAATAGCCTTTTTTATTTCAACTATCATATCACTATTTCCTTCTTCGCTATCTAAAAATAGCCACTCTTTAACATTTTCAATAAACCATTTAGAATTCATAAGAGTATCAAAGCAAAATCGCCCCATATTGCTTAGGGATTCTTCATCATCTTTTGCAATATAGGTGAATTTATCTTGTTTTATAAAAGAAAAATTATAAGCTGTATCATCTAAAATTTTATAAATTTTATTAAGATCATATCTTTTTTCTTTTATGATTTTATCCTCATCCATCACTATTTTTGTTCCTAGCATATTTTATCCTTAGTTTTTTATAGTATTTTATCGTATCTATCACTATAATATTACTATTATAGTGATAGATAATTTTTGACAATTGATTTTATATCTAACTATAAAATTTTAACATGGATAATGTATCATTTAAATGTTTAAATTGTTACATTCAGCTATTATAATAAAATTTTTATCCACAAACAGTTGTTAAAAATTGTTAAATTTTATTTGTAAATTTTTTAAGTGCCAGCTCCAAATCTTCTTTTGTATCAATTCCAATGCTCTCAGTAACAAGCTCACACATTGCAATTTTTTTATCATTTGATAAGGCGCGAAGTTGCTCAAGTTTTTCTGTGTTTTCTAAAATGCTTTCATCGAAATTGCAAAACTCATTTAAGCTTTTTACACTATAAGCATAAATTCCAATATGTCCTTTATAATCATCAAAACTTTCTCTTGGATATGGAATTTTTGCCCTTGAAAAATAGATTGCATTATTTAGGTTATCGCAAACAACTTTTACCAAATTTGGATTGTCTGCATCGCTTTGACTTATTTTTTTATATGCACTTGCCATAAAATAACCTTTTTTTGTTATGGCAATATTTGCAAATTCTTTAAATTTTGATAAATTTTCAGTTTCAAAAAATGGTTCATCGCCTTGTAGGTTGATAATAATCTCATCATCTTTTAGGCCCTTTTTTGAAACAGCTTCATTAATTCTATCTGTTCCGCTATTATGTGATGCAGAAGTTAAGACTGTTTTAAAACCATATTTTAAAGATATATTTAGGATATTTTCATTATCGACTGCTATTAATACATCGTCAATTTTTTTAGCATTTTGTGCAGTTTTTATAAACATTGGAACACCACCAATATCAGCTAAAATCTTATCTTTAAAACGAGTTGATTTAAGTCTTGCAGGGATTACTATCATTTTTTTATCCACTCTATTATTGTATTTTTAATCTCATTTTTTCCGACTATTGTTTTATGCTTTTCTTCATTGCTAAAAAGAGATAAAATTTCATTTGGAACTTTATCATTAAACTCTTTTGCTAAATTTAGCATATCATTTTTTTCATCTTTTACTTCACCGTTTTTAATAGCTTTTATCATTGATGGTGTAAATTTCACCCAATGAGCAGTTGATGTTATAACGGTTGGTTTTTTAACTGGTGTAAATTTAAAGCAAGTTGCAGTGTGTGGATCTATTAATTTTCCTTTTTTACTAACTTCTTTTATGAAATTTATACACTCTTCATCAGTACAAAATTTCGCCTCAAAACCTTCTATTTTAGGTATTTTATAGTTTTTGTTATCTCTTAAATTTTGCATTAATTCTTTTGTTTTAATATCTCCAAATTTATCAAATAAAAGCCTTTCAACATTTGATGAAACTAAAATATCCATTGCAGGGCTTATTGTTTTAATTAAACTTTTATTTTTTATATCATAAATTCCATCGTTAAAAAGATTTGTCAAAACATTATTTTCATTAGAAGCTATTTTTATAACATCAATTTTTGCCCCCATTTTTTTAGCATAATACGCTCCTAAAGCGTTTCCAAAATTCCCACTTGGAACTATAATGTCAAATGTTTCGTTACCTTTTAAAATACCGTTTTTAAGGAAATTTACATAAGCATAAAAATGATAAATAATTTGAAATAAAATACGGCCAAAATTTACAGAATTTGCAGCACTTAAAAATAAATTTTCTTTTTTTAATGTGTTTTTAAAATCCTCATCGCCAAGTAAAGTTTTAAGAGCTTTTTGTGCATCATCAAAATTTCCTTTTATTCCAATGACTTTTAAATTTCTATCATTTGAAGTTACCATTTGCAGTCTTTGAACTTCGCTTGTTCCCTCGAAAGGATAAAGACAAACTACCTTTACATTTTTTGAGTTTTCAAAAGCTTTTAATGTAGCTGGTCCAGTGTCACCACTTGTTGCACAAATTATTAAATAATTTTTATCATCTTTTTTTGCAAGTTCATCTATAATTACGCCAAAAGGCTGTAAAGCCATATCTTTAAATGCTCTTGTAGGTCCATGATATAGCTCATTGATATATAGATTTTCGCTAATTTTTTCTATTTTTAATGGAATATTTTTATCATCAAATTTATCATACGAACTTAAAGCAAGTTTAAAAATTTCTTCATCTATATCAAAATCAAAACTATTAATTATCTCAAGTGCAAGCTCTTTGTAGCTTAAATGAATTGCTTTTTTAAAAAACTCATCATCAAATTTAGGAAAATTTTCAGGAACAAAAAGTCCACCAAAATTTGCACTTGGGTTTAAAAGCGCATAACTTAAAGCAACGCTTTGGGTTTTATCTCTTGTGGAGGTTAAATTCATTTTTATCCTTTTATGCTATTTTTAATCCATTTTTTATATTTTTTATATACTTTATTAAATTTTAAAGATATTATCTCAGGTGTATCGTAAGAATGGTGCTTTAAAAGAATTTTTTTTACTTTTTTATAGTTATTTGTTTTTATGATAAGTTGAAATTCTTTTTCTTTATAAAGTTTTTCTTTCCAAAAATAAAGGCTTTTCATCTTATAGAAATTAACACAAGCCGCTGCTTTTTTATCAAGAAGTTTTTTTGATATGAAAATGGCTTCTTTTTTAGATGAAACTGTTGTTAAAACTATCATTTTACCAAAGTTCCTATGCCAGTATCTGTAAAAATTTCAAGTAAAATTGAATGAGAAATTCTGCCATCTATGATGTGAGCTCCATTTACACCATTTTTTACACACTCCAAACAAGCATCTATTTTTGGTATCATGCCTCCACTTATCGTGCCATCATTTTTAAGATTTTGAATTTCATCGCTATTTAAAGTGCTTATTAATTCGCCATTTTTATCCAAAACACCTTTTGTATCTGTTAGAAAAATAACCTTATCAGCTTTTATGCATTTTGCGATACTGCTTGCACAAAGATCGGCATTTACATTGTAGCTTTGTGAGTTTTCACCAACCGAAATTGGTGCAATAACAGGTATATATCCACCATCTAAAATATAATCAAGCATATTTTTATTTACACTATTTATCTCTCCAACAAAGCCATAAGCTCCATTTTTAAGTGGCTTTGAACTAAGCAGGTGTGAATCTTTTCCGCTAAGTCCAATTGCTTTTGCACCATTTTCATTTAAAAGTGCAGTTATTTCTTTATTTATTAGACCACTTAGTACCATTTCAACGACATCGATAGATTCTTTTGTTGTAACTCTAAGACCATCTTTAAACTCGCTTTTTATTCCAAGTCTATCGAGATAATGATTAATTCTTTTTCCACCGCCATGAACTACTATAACCCTTATGCCAACCATACTCATTAGCACTATATCTTTTGCAAAATCATTTTTAAGCTCCTCATCTATTTGAGCTGAGCCTCCGTATTTTACAACAAAAATTTTATCTTTAAATTTTCTTATGTATGGTAAAGCTGAGAGGATTATCTCAGCTGTTCTTGACTTTGCCATTTTTAATTTTTTTTGCATTATTTTATTTTAAAATTTGTAATTTTACTTAGTTCATCGTTTGTGTTTAAAATTTCATAAGTGAAATTTGACGCCACACCAAAATCAGAAAGTCTTTTTTTATGCATTGTGATATAGTTTTTAGCATTTTCTTCATTGTCAAATGCATATATTCCGCCAGCTTTTTTATCGTCTTTGTTTTCTGTCCAAATTTTCCATAAAAAGCCTTTTTCTTGATTTATAGAATTTGCTAAATCCTTACACTCTTTATACATCTCATCGCCAAAACCACCTTTATAGTCAAATAATACTTGCAAAATTACCATTTTTTCCCCTTTAAAAATTTATCTTATTTTAGCATATTCTTACTTTATGTAATTTGAAATAGCTTTTATAAGAGTTTGACTAAGTGAAATTTCAAGTTTTATAATTGAAATTGGCAAATCAAAATCCTTGATTTTAACATAATCTTTCATTGTAACTAGAATTGAAGTTGCATTGTATTTTTTAATAATTTCTTCAAGTTCAAATTTGTTAAAAGCATGATGATCTGGGAAAAATTCTTTTCCAATGCATTTATTAAAATGCTCTTTTAAACGGTTTGGATTTGCAATTGCAGTTACTAAAACCATATTCTTAGTTTCATTTTCTATAAGAGAGCACTTTTTGTTTTCACTATTTTCTACTATAAAGTCTCCAAATTTATAAAAAAACAGGGGATATCTATAAGCTCCACTTGGTAAAACAAAGTTAAAGTATGGCCTAATCGGTGGTTTTAGTAAAATATTAAATTTCTTAATATTAAATTTAGAAAACCCATCATCTAGAATAATTAAATTTGCCCCTAAGCCTTTAGCTTTTTGTATTGCATTTATCCTATTTTCGCTAACTATTACATTTGCGTTATTTAGTGCATATTCCATAGCCTCATCGCCGCTTTGTTTTACATCAACTAAAATTTTATTATCAATGCAAACTTCAATCAATCCTTTAGAAGATCTTTTATATCCTCTTAAAATTATAAATATTTTATAGTTTTTACTAAAATATCTATAAAGTGCAAGCGTTAATGGGGTTTTTCCACTCCCTCCAACTATTAAATTTCCAACACTTATTATTTTTATATTAAGGTCTTTTTCTTTGCTTAAAATTTTTTTAATAATTACTATAAAAACATAAATATAACTTATCGGAAGCAGTAGTTTTGAAACGAATTTTTGCCAAAAATTTGGTGAGTAAAAGTATTTGTTTACCCAGTTGTGAAAATTTTTTTTATACATGTTTGCTTGCTACAAATTTTACTTTTTCGCAGACATAATGTGCCTCTTCATCGCTTAAATCAGAATAAATTGGCAAAGATAAAATTTGTTGATAAGTCTTTAAAGCTATTGGAAAGTCATTTACTTTATGTCCGTATTTTTGTTTGTAGTATGAAAGTAAATAAAGTGGAATATAATGAAGTGAGACATTTACTCCGACTTCTTTTAATTTTCTTGCAAAATCATCTCTATTTCTATCTATTTTTATGATGTATTGAGTATAAATGTGATCTTTTTTTGCTACTGGAGTAGTTATATGAGGGCAGTTTTTAAGTTCTTCATTATAAATTTGAGCTATTTTTTTTCGTCTTTTTATAAAATTTGGTATTTTTTTAAACCAAGATGAGGCAAAAGCTGCACAAATTCCATTTAAATCATACTTTTCACCAATATCAACAACATCATAAATATAATCTAAACTTCCATCTTTTTGAGTATTTGTAACTATTGCATGATTTCTTATAAGCTTTGCTTTTGAGGCAATTTTTTCATCATTTGTTGTGAAAAATCCAGCTGTTGCAACTGCTTTTTTAAATTGTGGATTTAGCTGAAAAGTTGAGATAAATGAATCATTTATAGAGCCTATTTTTGCATTATTATACATAGTCCCTACGCCGTTACTTGCATCATCTATGACTTTTAAATCAAATTTCTTAGCAAGTTCATAAATACTGTTTAAATCAGCACTTTGACCTGCGATATGAGATACAAAAATAGCTTTTAATTTTTTATGATTGTGTTTTTGTAAAACAGCTTCTAAACTTTTAATGTTTATATTGAAATCAGATTCATTGATATCTGTAAAAATTGGCTCTGCATCAAAATGTCTTATAACTTCAGCTGTGCCTGGGAATGAATTTACAGAGCAAATTATTTTATCTGCTCTTTTTATATCCATAGCTCTTAAAGCAAGGTGTTGAGCGGTTGTGCCATTGTTTGTAGAAATAGCGTACTTTGAGTTAAAAAAATTTGCAACTTCATTTTCAAAACTTAGTGCCGCATCAAGTGTTGGATCATCTAAAATTTTATTGATATTGCTTTTTTCATCATCTGTAATTTGTGGTCTAAAAAATGGTATTTGCACTACTTTTCCTTATATTTGCAATTTTTGGCATATGCCTTTTAAAGCTATTTTGCTCTATTTTAGAGATTATAAATTTAACTAAATTCTCATTAAAAATCTCACAAAGTTCTTTAAAATTTAATCCATCATCATAAATTTTTTTAAGTACTTTATCTAAAGTTTCATAATCATACCCAAGATCTTGTTCATCACTTTGACCTTCAAAAAGATCAGCTGATGGTTTTTTAGAAATGATTTTTTCATCTATCTTTAAAAATTTGGCAAATTCAAAAATTTCAGTTTTAAAAATTTCTCCAATAGGGTTAAATGCACACGCCAAATCACCAAAAATAGTTCCATATCCAAGCATTAACTCACTTAAATTTGAAGTTCCCACAACGACAGCATCAAGTTCTTCGCTAAGATCATATAAAACCATCATTCTAATTCTAGCAGATAAATTTCCAATTCTATGAGTAGAGATTTTTTTATTTAAAAAGATTTTTTCATAGGTTTTTATTAGATTGTCAATCGAGCAAATTTCATAATTTATATCAAATTTTTTACAGTGATTTATCGCATCATCTAAATTTGCTTGATTTGATGAGTTTGTAGGCATTATTTTTGCATATGTTGGAGCTACTTTTTTACAAAGCACAGAAACAACAGCTGAGTCAAGCCCGCCACTAACTCCTAAAATAAAATTTTTTCTACCTGTGGCTTTTAAGTTTTTTTCTAAAAAAATCAATAAATCTTTTTCTAAATTTGTAAAATCCATAGTTTTCCTAAAATAAATAATTTTGTATCTTATCATAGTTTTGTTAAAATATGACTTTAAAGCATAACTACAATGGTATTTAAAAAAATACTAAATTTTAAAAAAACATAAAAAATAACAAAAATAATAAAGGAAGAAATGTGGTAAAAATAGAAAATTTTGATGAGGATATATTTGATAAAATTTATGTTTTCGGAGATCTTCATGGAAATTATGATTTATTTATTAAAATGCTTGAAAAGATAAAATTTACAAAAGATGATTTAATTGTTATTTTAGGTGATAGTTGTGATAGAGGCAATAAAACTGCTAATTTATACTATAAATATAAAGAGCTTATGGAAAATGGATATACAATAAAACATATTCTTGGAAATCATGAAATTATGATGTATAAAGGTGGATTTTGTAATGATATGTCAATAAAAAGAATTTGGAGATTAAGCGGTGGTAAAAATACAGAGTTATCTTTTAGAAAATATCCTAAATTTAAGAGTGTTTGGCATGGGCTAGATGGCGAAGAAAGTTTAAAATGGCTAAAAGAGTGGCTTGAGAAAATGCCTCATATTTTAATCTCGCAAAGTTATATTTTTGTTCATGCTGGATATGATGGGCGAGTTGTTGAGCAAAATGAGGATTTTGTGCTTTGGAGTAGGGAAAATTTTTGGGATTATAATACTACCGGTAAGGAAATCTATCATGGACATACGCCAAGTGTAATAAATCAAATTCACAAACGACCTAATAATGTTTATAGTATGGATGTTGGAGCTAACTTTTGTAAAAATTTAAAAATACTTGAAATTAAAAGTAAGACCGAATTTGAAGTTGAAATTTAAATTTTAAATTAAAATAAAAATTAGATAAATTTAGTAAATTTACCATAATTTAAAAAATAAAAGCTAGAATTTGCAATTATTTCTTTTAAGGAGATTTATGTATTTATTCACATCAGAAGTTGTAAGTCCTGGTCATCCTGATAAATGCGCTGATATTATAGCTGATAGCATTGTAGATGAGGTTTTAGGAAAAGATAAAGATGCAAGACTTGCAAGTGAGGTTTTCGTTGCAGGAAATCATATAGTAATAGGCGGTGAAGTTAAATCAAAAGTAAAATTTAGCCAAAGTGATTATGAAAATATTGTAAAAAATGCACTCTCTAACATAGGTTATAGTGCAAATCCACACTTTACAAAGGAGCAGTGTCTTCACCTAGATGATATCGAAGTTCATGTATTTTTAAACGAGCAAAGTCCTGATATAAGTACCGGAGTTGATCAAAGTTCAGGCGAAATAGGAGCTGGAGATCAAGGTATAATGTTTGGTTTTGCAAGCAATGAAACAAAAGAATTTATGCCAGCAGCTATTACTTACGCAAGACTTTTATGCGATAAAGTTTATGGATATGCAAAAGCTCATCCTCATGAGCTTGGAGTTGATATCAAAACTCAAGTAACAATTGATTACGGTTCAAAAGATAATTTTGAAAACTGCAAACCTTTAAAGATACACACTATTGTTGTTTCAGCTCCGTGCGTTGAGAGTATGAGTATTGAAAAAGTTAGGGAGTTAATAAGCGGCTTGATCGATGAAGCAGGGCTTCCAAAAGAGCTTTTTAATAAAGATGAAACTATAATTTATATAAATCCAACAGGTAGATATGTAAATCATTCAAGCCTTCATGATAGCGGACTAACCGGTAGAAAACTTATAGTTGATAGTTTTGGTGGATATTCACCAATAGGTGGTGGAGCACAATCTAGTAAAGATTACACAAAAGTCGATAGAAGCGGACTTTATGCTGCAAGATGGATTGCAAAGCATATAGTTGCTGCAAATTTGGCAAAAAAATGTATCGTTCAACTGAGCTATGCTATTGGTGTGGCCAGACCAGTTTCAGTTAGTGTTGATTGTATGGGAACACATGTAAAAGGGATTAATGATGAAATTTTATCAAATTTTGTGACTAAAAATTTCCCTTTAACTCCAAAATGGATAACTGATAAATTTGGACTTGATAAACCTAGCAAAGATACTTTTTTATACGCAGATGTTGCAGCTCACGGGCAAGTTGGAAATCCAAACTATCCATGGGAAAAACTTGATAGCTTAGAGTTTTTTAAAAATATATTAAAATAAATTTAGGCTTTTTAGCCTAAATTTATAAATTAAGTTTTTTCTTGAAATAATCTTTTACGAAAATTTTAATAAACAAATTAATTTAAGCTTTTAAAAGATAAAATATAGTATTTAATTGAGTAATAAAAGGCCAAAATTTGAGTGATGATAAAAGAGAAAAACTTAGAGAGTATCTAAGAAACAATAGACCTAAAAATAGAATAAATTTAAGTAATAACTCTGATAATAAAGAAAATTTTACTGAAAATTTAAAAAAAGACTCAGATTTAAACAAACGAGATTATGACAAAGAGCCTTTAATAATAACAAACTACGATAGATTTTTTAGCATAGTATCACTATATATGTCTTTTATAGCTATATTTATTCTTACTATATTATCAATTTTTGTTTTTCATTTAGCCATAAAAAAAGTGATATTTTATATAGCCATTACAATATTGCCTATAAAAGGTAGATTAAAAACAGTTCTAAATTCACAAAAAGATAGCTATTTTGAATTTACAAATGGCTGTATAAGGCAAAAAAACACAATAAATATTATAGAAATTAATAGCATTAAAAATATAGTTAAAACTTTTGATTCTTCCAATAACTTATACAAAATAGAAGCTAATAAATATATAATTTTTATTGGGTTATTGTTTTGTTTTGTTGCTTTTATAAATTATATTAAAATTATGGAAATAAATATTTTTTATGCATTTTTATTTTTTATAACTATATTTTTTATAAGCTTAATTCCGCAAATTATTCTAAATTTAAAATTAGGCGAAAGAGAAATTAATATCTATACCAATTTAGCTATATTTTCTGATGATAAAATTATTAATATATTTGTGCCATCAAAGAATGTATATAATGAACTAAAGAGATATTTTTTATTAAAAACTGGTAAAAATTTAGACTATGCAACTAAACAATTTAAACTAATAAAATTTACTTAAAGGATGTGCTATGAGTGATAAAAGAATTGATGAAGCTATAATAAAGCTAAATGAAGCAGAAAAAAGATACTTAAACGACAATAAAAATATAGATGATTTAAGAAAGATATGGGGGAACTAATTCAGAATTATTTCAGCTACACTATGATGGTTTTATAAAACAACAAAAAGGCTAAAATTTGAGTGATGATAAAAGAGAAAAACTTAGAGAGTATCTTAGAAACAATAGACCTAAAAATAGAGTGAATTTAGGCAATAGCTATGATGATAAAGAAAATTTCAATAAAAATTTGGAAAATGATTTAAATTTGGATAATTCAAATTTAAATCATTCTCAAAATTCATCCAGTAAAGAAAAACCTAAAAAAAGAGATTACAATAAAGACCCATTAATCTTAAAAGATTACACAGAGCATATGTCTATGCACTTAGGATTATGTTTGATAGTTGGATTTTTTATATTTTTAAATTTTTCTAGTTTTTTTGAAGAATATGACTACGGAAATATAAATTTAATTTTTTTATTTGTTAATATGCTATTATTTATTGTATTTTTATTCATTGATATTTATTTGTTTATTTTTTTTAATTCAGTTAATCGTATTGTAGTTCTTTATAATTCATATGCCATATTTTATGAAGAAAATAAAATCACAAAAGAGTTTTTTCTTAAAGGTAAAAATATTGGAGTTAATTCTTTTTTTCATATGGTAAAAAGTATTAATTTTTTTATTATTCCAGTTCTTATTGTTTTAGTGATTTTGGAATCAATGGAAAAAGGTTTTTTATTTGGCTTTTGTTCATTATTTATCTTCATAGTTTCATTTATTACAATTATTTGCTATGATTTTTTATTTAGAAAAATTATTTATAAAAATATAAATGGTAATTTAAATGGATTCTATGACAACTGGCTAAAACTTCACATAGAAATTGGTTGGGAAAGAATGAGTGACCTTGTCACCAGAAGAGGAATTTCGCTATTTTTCTTTAACGAAAAAGACTATAAAGACCTAAAAGAATATATTCAAATAGTTTTTGATAAAAATTTAGATAAAGATATAAAATCAATTGCAGAATAAGAAGGAAATTATAAATAGAGAAAGCATTATAAAAAATAGCTTGAAATTTAATTAGAAAACAACAAAAGGGTCCAATTTGAGTGATGATAAAAGAGAAAAACTTAGAGAATATTTAAGAAATAATAGACCTAAAAATAAAGTAAATTTAGGCAATAACTCTAATAATAAAGAAAATTCTAATAAAAATTTAGAAGATGATTTAAATTTGAATTATCCAAATTTAAATAATAACTCAAATTTGGATAATTCTCAAATTTCAAACAATAAAATAAATTCAAATAAACGAGATTATGATAAAAATCCGATTATTATTGATGATTACAGTAATTTTTTTACAGGAACACAAAGGCTTTTTGCTTTTATGTTCGGTATTGGTTTTTGTTCTACATTTATTGGGTTTCCTGAAGCAATAATAATTTTTCCTATTATTGTTTTTCCTAGCATAGTATTGGAGTATTATTTTAGTATTAAAAAATCTAATTATACAATTTGTTTAAAAAACAATAAAATTCTTTTTCTTATTGATAACAATATTGAAAGGATTATCGATACAAGCGAAATTTCAAAATATATTTACATGCCTTTTTGGAAAACAAATGAAAAATCTGTAAATATCTATTTTTTTATATTTATTTTAGGAATATTTTGCATATTTTATAATTATATTGAGTTTAATATTTTTATTTTGCTTGTATGTGGGGCTATATGTTTGTTTATATCGGTCGATTTTGGAAATATTTTACATAAAATGCTTGTTTATTTTTGTATAAACAAAACTTTAAGCGGTTTTAGAATTTTTCCTATTTTAATAATAGAAAAACCCATAATTGAAAAAACGGTAGAAAAAGAAATAATACCGACATATAGATACGAAGCCGATTTTAAATGTTATTATATTTATTTTTATAATGAATTAGTATATAAAGAAATAAAAGAATATTTTTTGCAAAATTTAAATATAGATATAAGTAAAATAAAAAAGACAATTTCGATAATTTAAGGAACAGATTATGAGTAGAGAAATCGTTGCAAAAAACAGCTTGAAATTTAATTATAAAAACAACAAAAAGGCTAAAATTTGAGTGATGATAAAAGAGAAAAACTTAGAGAATATCTTAGAAATAATAGACCTAAAAGTAAAATAAATTTAGGCAATAGCTCTGATAACATAAAGAATTCTAATAAAAATTTAGAAGATGATTTAAATTTGGATAATTCAAATTTAAATAATTCTCAAATTTCAAACAATAAAACAAATTCAAACAAAAAAGATTATGATAAAGAACCGCTTTTTATAAAAAATCATAATCCAGATGTTTCTAGTTTTCGTGGGTTTTGTTTTTTAGTATTAGTTTTTATTAGTTTATTTATTGTTGATATTCCTACGGATAGAAAAATATTTAATTTTTTGCTGCCATTATTCTTGCTAGTAGACTTGCAACCGACCCAAATAAAGGCAAAATAATAGAATTTAAAAATGATAAAATAGTATGTTATAAAGAATCATTTCAAAAAGAGATAAAAATATCAAGCAAACTTAAAATTAAAAAAACGGTACAAATGTTCTATGGATTTTACAACGATAATTTAGGAAACTTTAAGCAAAATATACCTTTTTTTATAGTTTTGTTTTGCTTTTCTTTGATTTTTATCCAAATTTTTATAGAAAATTTATATTTATTTATCTTAATTTTTATTGGTATAATCTCTTTATTTTTTCTACCTAGTATATTGATGCATTTAAAAAGAGATAAAGACATACCTGATTTGATTTTTGACAATATTGTTGTAGACGATGGAGAAAACAAAACTAGTATATTGGTTATGAGTCTTGATGAATATTTAGCAATAAGAAAATATTTTTTAGACATTATTCTTATTGACTTGGATAAAAAACTTAATTTAAGGAGAAAATTATGAGTAGAGAAAGCGTTGCAAAATAATAGCTTGAAGTTTAATTATAAAAACAACAAATTTTTTATAGTAATTATAAACTCATTTTATTGTAAATCCACCATCAACGACTAAATTTGCTCCTGTTATCCACTTTGCTTCATCACTTGCCAAAAATAGAGCTGCATTTGCTACATCTTCTACGTTTCCAACACCACCAAGTGGATGAGGTTTGTTAAACATCTTATCAAATGCCTCCTTGCCGATTTGTTTTTCTAAATTTGCCATAGCATTAGTTTTTATCGTTCCAGGAGATATTGAATTAACCCTTACATTAAACTTTGCTACACTTAAAGCATCTTGTTTTGTCATGGCTATTATAGCGCCTTTACTTGTGCTATACACACTAAAAGCCTCACTTGCAACCATTCCAAGAACAGAAGCGATATTTACTATATTGCCACTTTTTTGTTTGATCATTTCTAAAAGTGCGTATTTGCTCATTAAAAAAGTGCCATTTACATTTAAGTTTATTACCTCTTTCCATTCATCAAAGCTAAGTTCAAATGATGGTTTTGTTGGACCTGTAATCCTTGCATTATTTACCAAAATATCAATTTTTCCAAAGCTTTTTATGACAAATTTATAAATTTCTTTTACACTGTTTTCATCTGTTATATCAGCGCTAAAAAATTTTGCATTTTTTCCAAGAGTTTTAATAAGCTCTTCGTTTTTATGTCTTGCTATGATTAAAACTTTAGCTCCGTTTTTTATAAAAGTTTCAGATATTTTTGCACCAATTCCACTTGTTGCACCTGTTATAATAGCAACTTTATCTTTTAATTTCATAGTATTTTTACCTCTAATTTATGATTTTTAAACTCTATTTTTTCACCTTTTAAAAGTGATAAAAACTCATCTGCCATTAGTATATAAAAGTTATTTAAGCTTCTATTTTGCACTTTTTGAAGCTCTTTACTAAGTGCATCAAACATATAAAAAGCTCTTTTATCATTTACTAGCAAAAAATCAGCCCCGCTATCATAAGCGTTAAATAAAATTTCACCTGCTAAATTTAAAGCAACTTTTTTATCAAATTTTAAAATATCATATCCGATATTTTCATTTTCAAGCTCAAAATTAACTAAATTTGCTACAACTTTAACCAAATTTTGTAAGTTTTCATCATTATACACAGCAATATTAAATTTTGAAAAATCAACTTTTTTTGTTGCATTTTTTATCTCTTCATCACTTGCTATATTCTCTTTTTTTGAAAAATTTAAATTTAGCATTTTGGCTAGATTTTTTACGATCTCATCGGTTTTAAAAGGATCTTTTAGTAAAAATTGTGGTTTTATATAATAGATTATTTCATTTTTGATTAAATTTAAAATTTCATCCTTTTTATAAGGAAATTTTTCTATTAGGTAGTTTGCAAAAACAAATGCCGAATTTCCTAAAAAATCCTCTTTAAATTCCCTTATTTTACTTGAATAAAACAAAGGCTCTAATTTTAAAAAAAACTCTTTTTCATTGTTTTGGCCTAAAATTTCACTAAATTTATCATAGGTTTTTATAAAATCATCATTATTAATTATCAAATCTTTTGTCGAGCGAGTTTGGCAAAGTGCAGAGATTTTTATAAAATTGCCAGTTTTTTTAAAAATTTCATCTAAATTTTCATCCAAATTTACAATTTTTTCATTTATTTTTACAAATTCAGTTTTTCCAAATTTAAAGTATGGATCGTTTCTTTTAATATCTAGTAAAAGCTCCCTTAAAGTTAAAAACTCAAAATGCTCATAAATATAAGGCTTATAATAACTTTCTAAATCTATTTTTCTATCAAAACGAAAAAGCGATATTTCAATCATATTTTTCCTTTAAAATTTCGTTAAATTGTATCAAATTTAATCTTATAAAGAGTTTTTTATCAAAATTAATATAAAATAATAAGTTATGGATAAAGAAAGTTTTGTAATATCAAAATTTAGTAATAAATTTATCGGAGATGACGGCGCAGTGCTTGGAAAATGGGTTTTAAGCAAGGATCTGTTTTTGGAAAATTCCCACTTCAAAATGGGCTGGTTAAGCTTTTATGAAATAGGAAAAAAAGCAATGAGTGTAAATTTAAGCGATGCTATTGTGATGAATGCAAAGCCCAAATTTGCATTAATTGGTTTAATGCTTCCTAAAAACATAACTTTTAAAGAGATTGATGAGTTTAAAAATGGAATTTTAGATATTTCAAAACAATACAAAGTTAAAATAATTGGCGGTGATACAGTAAAATCCGATATTTTGGGAATTAGTGTAAGCATTATATCTTATGCAAAAAAACCAATTTTTAGAAAAAAACTTAAAAATGGTGAGTTATTAGCCTTTACAGGGAATTTAGGAGGAAGTCTAAAAGGACTTAAAACACTTCAAAGATGTGCGAAAAACTACAAAATTCTTGGCAAAAACTCACGCTTTAGAAATATTATTTTAAGAGATAAATTTTTTTATAACTCATCAAAATTTATAAACTCAGCTATGGATATAAGTGACGGGCTTGCGTGTGATTTGCCTAAATTCGCAAAAAATAAAAATATTAAATTTATAAAAAAGCTTAAAAAATATGAGTTTTTAAGCGGTGAAGAGTATGAGGTGCTTTTTAGTTTTAATAAAAAAAACAAATTTAGAATTATAAACGAGGCTAAAAAAGCTAGGATAAAACTTACTATTTTTGGAGAAACAATAGATGGAAAATATAAAAAACGAGCAAGAAATTGGCATTTTTAAACCACTTTTTACTCTTGATCATTCACCCATAAATGTACATTTTAGTAAAAATTCAGATGATTTTGTAGTTAGAGAAATTCCACTTTATGAATTTAGCGGTGAAGGTGAACACTTGATACTAAATATCGCTAAAAAAGGACTTACAACTTTTGAGGCACTTCATATTTTGAGTGATTATTCAGGCGCTAAAATGAGAGATTTTGGATATGCAGGACTTAAAGACAAAGAGGGTTTTACAACTCAGTTTATCTCACTTCCTAAAAAATTTGAAAAAAATTTAGCAAATTTTTCTCACGAGAGTTTAAAAATAACTGATACTTTTACACATAAAAATAAACTTAGAATTGGTCATTTAAGCGGAAATAGTTTTTTTATAAGACTTAAAAAAGTTAGTGAAGTTGATGCTTTAAAGCTTAAAAATGCTCTTTTAAATGTGGATAAAAATGGCTATGCAAACTATTTTGGCTTTCAAAGATTTGGAAAATTTGAAGATAATGCAAAAGAGGGTGAGGAAATTTTAAGTGGAAATTTAAAGATGAAAAATCCAAAAATTAAAAATTTCTTAATTTCAGCTTATCAGAGCGAGCTTTTTAATAAATGGCTTAGCAAAAGAGTTGAAATTTCAAAATTTATAAGAGATTTTAATGAAAATGAAATAAATAAAATTTATGGATTTGATAAAGAGATTGTAAAATATTTAAAACTTCAACCTAATTTTTTTAAACTTTTTAATGGTGATGTTTTGGGGCATTATCCATATGGAAAACTATTTTTATGTAAAGATTTAACAAGTGAGGTTGAAAGATTTTTAAAGCGCGATATTACTCCTTTTGGTCTGCTTCCAGGAAATAAAGTTTTTCAAAGTGAGAATTTGGCTAAAAATATAGAAGATGGAATTTATTATCCTTCGTTTAAATTTATTGAAAAAATGAATGGAAGTAGGCGTTTTGCATGGTGTTTTTTAAAAAATGTTAGTTATAAGTACACACCTGAATTAGCTCAATTTAGCATGAGTTTTGAACTTACAAAAGGAAGTTATGCAACTGTTGTTTTGAGAGAGATTTTGCATAAATAAATTTTTGATTAAGTCAAGTTTTTATAAATTTATTGTAATATAAGGTTTAATTTTACAAGGAGATAGTATGAAAATAGCAGTCATCGGCGGAGGGATAAGTGGCTTAACAACAGCTTTTTATCTAAATTTCTTTGGTAATAGCGATGGTGATAAATACGATATAACAGTTTTCGAAAAAGAAAAAGAACTTGGTGGAAAAATGAGAACTAAAAATATAAAAGGGTTTTTAGTTGAAGAGGGAACTAATGGTTTTTTATCAAATAGACCTGATACTTTAGAACTTTTAAAATATGCAGGCATAGAAAATTTACTTTTAAAGAGTAATGACAACGCAAGAGTTAGATTTATTTATAAAGATAAACTCTATAAAATGCCAGAAGGTGCAAAGGATTTCTTTTTAAGTGGTATTATGTCGCCACTTGGAAAACTTAGAGTTGCATGTGAGTATTTTGTACCACAAAAAAAAGACGATATGGAAGAAACACTTCAAGAGTTTGGTTATAGAAGGGTTGGAAAAGAGCTTACTGAAACATTCCTAGACCCAATGGTTGCAGGAGTTTATGGTTCAAGCCCCGATAAAATTTCAGTTAATGCAAGCTTTGAGAAGATAACTGCTATGGAAAAAAAATATGGTGGACTTATAAAAGCAATGCTTGCTATGAGAGCTAAAAGTGCTGCTCCAAGTGGTGTTTTAATGAGTTTTAAAGGTGGATGTGAGACCTTAATAAAAGAAGTTGCAAAAAAGTCAAATGCTAAGATTGTTACGAATTTTGAAATTTCAAAAATAGAAAAAAAAGATGATAAATTCATATTAAATGGTGATAAAAATTTAGAGTTTGATAAAGTTATTATTTCAACTCCTGCTTATAGAACTTGTGAGCTTTTAAACAAGCTTCTTCCAGACACATCAAAAAGGTTAAAAGCTATTGAATATACTCCTATTTCTGTAGTTGGGCTTGGATATGAAAACCTTGATCATGCTTTAAGAGGTTTTGGGCTTTTAACAACAAGTTCATCAAAGCAACCCGTGCTAGGAATTTTATGGGATAGCTCGATATTTTTTGATAGAGCGCCTGATGGTAAGGTGTTACTTCGCGTTATGATAGGTGGTCAAAGAGATAAAGATCTAGCCTTAAAAGATGAAAAAACTTTAGTTGAGCTTGCAAGACTTGGCATAAGAAACACGATGGGAATTTCTGATGAGCCTGTAATGACATATGTAAAAAGACACGAAAAAGGCATACCAAATTATAATTTAGGTCACTTATCAAATGTGGCTGAAATTTTTAAAGATATAAGGCAAATAAAAGGACTTTATTTAAATTCAAATGCCTATAAGGGCGTTGCTATGAATGATTGTATTAAAAATTCACGCGAATGCGCAAGGGATGTTTTACAGAGTTAAAACAAAACTTAGGAAAAATATGTTAAAATCTACCTTTCGGTGCGATGAACGATCGCGTTAATACGAGGAAAGTCCGAGCTGCTCTAAGATGTAGTTCCATTTAACGAATGGCTGGGGTAACCCAAGGGATAGTGCAACAGAAAGTAAACTACCACTTTGTTTTTATAAGATGGAAAAGGTGAAATGGTGGGGTAAGAGCCTACCAGCGTTTTTGGTAACATTAACGGCTTTGCAAACCCAACTTGCAGCAAGAAGGGATGGTTTAATCTTAGAATAAAACCCTTCGCTTGAACTAAATTGTAAAATTTAGTCTAGATAAATGATCGTTTGAAAAACAGAACTCGGCTTATAGTTGCACCGAAATTTCATTTAAATAAAATATTAAAGCTATTATTACTATTTTTTACGTTTGATTTAATTTGGTAAAAATGACTTGGATATTTGCATTTG
>QWCY01001019.1_pt1 | contig 43490 bp, 43 predicted proteins | sample 1972631 | NCBI WGS metagenome assembly QWCY01 (sample SAMN09866696, study PRJNA288562) | Human gut metagenome isolate pre1_stool, whole genome shotgun sequencing... | isolation source: gut | host: Homo sapiens | place: USA: California
ATTGAACGGATATATTTCATCTAAACCAACGACCTGTACATTTCCAAATATTTTTTAGCGCTTTCTTTCCAGCTAAAATCAGCTTCCATAGCAGATTTTCTCATAGCATTCAGGGTATATTTATCCCTGTAAACACCCATTGCAGTTAAAATAGCATCCTTCATAGCCCAGCCATCATAACCCCAGAACTTAAATCCGTTTGAGTTATCCAAAGGATAGCCGGTAACAGTATCCTCCAAACCTCCGGTTGCTCGGACAATAGGAAGTGAGCCGAAGCGCATAGCAATTAATTGCGAAAGTCCGCAAGGCTCAAATTTAGACGGCATGAGGAAGAAGTCGCTTCCTGCATAAATTTGATTCGCCAAATCTCCTCTGTAACCGACGTAAGTTCTGATATTCGGAGTATTGTTTGAAAGCCAGATAAACAGATTCTCATATGATTTATCGCCCGAACCTAAGAATATAAAATCAGCCTCAAGATTTCTTAAATCGTTTTCAACCTGTCTGATTAAATCCAGCCCTTTCTGGTCAACAAGTCTTGAAATCAGAGCAATCAAAGGTCTTTCAGGATTATACTTTAAGCCAAAGTACTCAAGAATTTTCTTTTTGCACTCTTCTTTTTTTGCCAGCGAATTTACGTCATAGTTTTTTATAAGAGTTTTATCTGTTTTTGGATTGAAAACATCGTAATCAATACCGTTAACTATTCCCCGCAGTTTATCCGTATGTCCTCTAAGCGTATAGTCCATGCCTTCGCCGTATTCGCCGGTAAGAATTTCTCTTGCGTAGGTAGGAGAAACAGCAATAACTCTGTCAGAATAATTTATTGCGCCTTTCATCCAGTTTACTCGTCCGTAATGTTCGCATCCCCATTCATTAAATACAATATCCTTGCGCATATTTGCAAAGTCAAGAATATCCTCAAACCAGACTCCTTGATATGCAAGGTTATGAATTTCAAATACATTCTTAGTTTTTGACCAGAACTCGTCAAACTTGTAATTGGCCTTTATATAAAGCGGTATCATTGCCGTGTGCCAATCGTTTGAGTGAATTATATCCGCTCTAAAATTCAATTGTTTTGCATACTCAAGCGTTGCGAGAGAGAATGCAATATATCTTTCGTGCTCATAACGCGGGTCAAGCCAGCGCGGATAAACTTCCTGAAAACAAGAAAAATACCAGTCATTCTGCACAAAGAAAACATTAATGTCTGTTCCCGGAAGCTTTGCCATGTGTAGCTTAAATTTTTGAGGTGATGAGCCGAACGAAATCCACATTTCTGAATTTTCGAGCTCTTTTAACCCCCATTTGTTATAATCAATACAACCGTGAAGCGGAGTAAAAATAGCAATCTCAGCATCCTTCTCCAGTGCTTTCGGCAAACTTCCTACTACATCAGATAAACCGCCGGCTTTTGAAAACGGAGAAACTTCCGCTGCTGCAAATAATATTTTCATATTTTACTCCTCTTATTAACAGATATTGGGATTATAAAACATTAATGTTTTATAATCAACCCTAAACATTTTATAGAGATTATTTACCAAGCATTACCATCAACACAGAAATATCTGCGGGCTTAACTCCGCCAATCCTTGAAGCCTGAGCTAAATTCTGAGGTCTGATTTTCTCCAATTTTTCTTTTGTTTCCGTCGATATATGCTTAATCTGCGAGTAATCAATATTTGCAGGGATTCTGTATTTCTCCAGTTTTTCAGCTGTTTCCACCTGCTGTTCCTGACGTTTTATATAACCATCATACTTAATCAAAACTTCCGCTTCATCTGCGACATCTTCCCTAACCGTTTTAGAAATATCATCCAGCTCTCTGAATACATCATACGTAATATTTGGACGTTTTAGAAGTTCAGCCATTCTCATTCCGCGGTCAATGTGTTCGCCATATTTTGCAAGAACCTCATTTACCCCTTTTGTTGCAGAAAGTTTTGTTTCCTCAAGCCTTTTAATCTCACACTTAATATTTTCCTGCTTATCTAAAAACCTCTGATACTGCGCCTCATCAATCAGACCAACTTGATGCCCGATTTCAGTCAAGCGCGCGTCTGCATTATCCTGCCTCAAAAGAAGCCTGTATTCCGAACGCGAAGTAAGCATTCTGTAAGGTTCCTGAATATCTTTTGTAACCAGATCATCAATCAATGTTCCAATATAAGATGAAGCCCTTGAAAGTTCCAATGGTTCAGCATTATTCAAATATTTAACAGAATTTATACCTGCAATTAAGCCCTGTGCAGCAGCTTCTTCATATCCGCTCGTTCCGTTAATCTGGCCTGCAAAGAACAAGCCTGCAATATCTTTTGACATCAAAGAATGTCTTGTCTGAACAGCCGGAACATAGTCATATTCAACTGCATAAGCAGGTTTAATAATATGTGCATTCTCTAAACCTGGAAGCGAGCGGAGCATTTCAACCTGAACGCATGCAGGAAGGCTCGTTGAAAAGCCCTGTATATAAACTTCATACGTATTCAACCCTTCCGGTTCAATAAAAATATGATGTGAAGGATTTGATGCAAATCTTACAATTTTATCCTCTATAGAAGGACAATAACGCGGTCCCACACCTTGAATCAAACCTTGATACATAGGCGACTTATCAAGATTAGCCCTGATTATCGCGTGCGTATCCTCATTTGTACGGGTTAAATAACAAGGAACTTGAGCACGAACAGGACGATTCGGCTTAAATGAATAAAAACTCAATTTATCATCACCGGGTTGAATATCCATTTTTGAATAATCAATCGTACGTTTATCAACACGTGCAGGAGTTCCGGTTTTTAATTTTTTTGTAACAATACCGTGTTCTCTTAAAGAAGCAGAAAGTCCTATTGCAGCGCGTTCTCCAAGCCGGCCGCCGGAATACGCCTGCAAACCTACATACATTTTTCCTTCAAGCGAAGTTCCTGTAGTTAGGATTATTGCACGGCAAGAATATTCTAAGCCGTATTCATCACGAGCACCGATGATTTGTCCGTCTTTTACTATTATATCTGTAATACAGGTCTGCTTAATCCAAATATTTTCAGTATTTTCAAGGATATTACGCATATACTGTGTGTATTCTTTTTTATCAGATTGAGCTCGAAGAGCTCGCACAGCAGGGCCTTTAGATGAGTTTAACGTTTTCATCTGAATGTAAGTTGCATCAGCAACCTCACCCATAACACCGCCAAGCGCATCTATTTCTCTTACAAGCGTAGATTTAGCAGGACCTCCTATTGCAGGGTTACAAGGCTGCAGCGCAATGTTGTCAACATTAAGCGTACACAAAAGTACATTACAGCCCAAACGCGCTGCACTCAAGGCAGCTTCACATCCAGCATGGCCTGCACCAACGACTATGATATCAAATTTGTTATTTAAATAATCCCTGCTAGTCATAAGTAGATTATATTACAAGGAGCAAATATTCACAACAAACAAAAAGAGTTTGATATTTAAAATCAAACTCTTTTGTCTATTATAAATAATAATTACATAGATTTTCTATCTGCAATTTCTTCCATTTTGTGATCTGCAAGTCTTGAATCACCCTTAACTCTTGAGTAAGAAAGATAGCCATTCATTCTATCAATCTTAGTTAAGTTTCTGCTTCCGCATTTAGGACATACATCCATATTCAATTCTTCATGCCCGCAGTCATCACAGTAAGAAAGTGAAAGGTTAACCCCTTCATAGAAACCCATATCCATTGCTCTGTGAACAAGAGTTTCTATAGCCTCTGTATTGTAGTTAAGCGGATATTTTACATATTGAATTTTTCCGCCATTTAGCAAATCCCAGAAACGTTTTTCTAAATCTTGCTTTTGAATAGGTGTAATATCTTCACCGACATGACAGTGGAAACTGTTAGATACATAACCTCTGTCAGAAACATTAGATACAACACCGTATTTTTTACGGAACTGCTTTACTTGAAGTCCGCATAAGTTCTCTGCAGGAGTTCCGTAAATTGCGTATAAATATCCATCCTGTTCTTTGAATTCATTAACTTTCTTGTTAATATATTCCATCACCTCAACAGCAAAAGCTCCGTCTTCAACAAGAGATTTTCCGTTATAAAGTTCCTGCAATTCATTCAGTGCAGTTATACCGAATGAAGCAGTAGCAGATTTCAACAAAGGTTTAATTTTATCATGAATACCCAAATGACCTCCTAAGAAACCACCTTCACAATAAGCAAGCGGGTTAACTGAAGCTTTCATTTCTCCTAAGTATTCGTAAGTTCTTATATGAAGTTTTCTAATTAATTCCATATAATAATCTAATACGGCATAAAAATCTTTACTTTCTTTCTTAGCCTTAGCATAAATCATAGGCAAGTGTAAGCTTATTGCACCAATGTTAAAACGTCCTACAAAAATAGGTTTATCGGCTTCGTCAGCAGGCTTCATTCCGCCTCTTTCGAACCAAGGAGATAAAAATGCTCTGCAGCCCATTGGAGAAACTACTCTGCCATACTTTTTATACATAGAAGCTACGTAGCCTTCTCCGGACAAAGACAACCAATCTGGATACATAGCTCTCTTTGAGCATTCTATTCCGGCTTTAAACAAGTCTTCATTAACCTTGCCTTTTCCGTGAAGATTTTCATCATACAAGAAAACTATTTTAGGGAACAATACAGGTTTTTTGCATTCTTTCTTGCCTTGACCGTTCATTCTGATTTTTAACATTGCAAGAGTTGCCATTTTTTCATATTCTTCTGTTCCCAGACCAGCTGATACAGTAATGAATGGATAATCACCTCTTGAAGATGCTACAGTATTGAACTTGTATTCCCAGCCCTGAAAACCTTGCTCAAAATCCTTTTGAACATCATTCATTGCTTCTTCTCTTGCTTTTTCAAAAGACAATCCCATGCATAAGTATTTATTATTTTGTCTTTCAAAAGTTTTAGCTGCATACGGTGCTAAAATCTTATCAACTTCTGCAACGGTAAAACCGCCATACTGCTGACTTGCCGCAGCCATTACAATATCTCCGATTACGTCAAATGCTACGTCAAGAGATTTTGGCTCATTATACCAGAGATTACCCATTTCGAAGCCGCCTTTAAGAACAGAAGCAACATCAAATAAGCAGCAGTTCATTGTATCACGTCTTGCTGACATATCGTGAATATAGATATAACCATCTCTTATAGCCTGTAGTTCATCTACTGTTAAGAAAAACTTCTTGTACAATTCTTTATTAAGTTCATTAAAAATCAAAGAACGCTTTGTCGAAACAAGAGTCGAATCTGCATTAGAATTTTCTTTATCACCTATATACATAATTCTTTGAGATTCTTGATAAACTTTGTCTAACATGTGAACAAAATCCTGCTTATAGTTTCTATAGTTTCTGTAACTGTGAGCGACATTAGAATTAATATGTTCCAGTGCACCTTCAACCAAATTGTGCATTTCTGAAATTGTAACCTCGGTTTTATTCATCCTAACAATATTATTATCTACAAAGTCACATATTTCTTTCAATTCCTCATCTGTTAGTTCTACTAACATTCTTGTTGCTGATTTTTTTACAGCGTTAATAATTTTGTTATTATCAAACTCTTCTTTTGTTCCGTCTTTTTTAATTACATAAACACATTTTGCTTTGATAGGGGTTATTTGCGCTGTTTTCGGCAGTTCATTTATTTTAGACATAGGCGATACAGCACCGCCTTTTATAACATCAGTCGTTGTTTTTGTGGCTGGTGAGGTAAATTCTACGATATTTCTTTCCTTATTTAAACTATTTTGCATTGCCTTCTAAAACCTCCTAATCTACGTTAAGGCGAGCTATTTTTTCTACTCAGCTTTCCTTATATTTAGAGAATAACATTCTCTACCCAAAATCTAATCCTATATTTAAATGATAATTCAAACACCAATACTTATCAACAAATTCACAAAACGTCACAAAGGGGGAAACCATTGTAAACACTACATCTTTACGTTTCGCAACATTGTAAATATTGTTACGTTTTTAGCATGAATTTTTTGTTTTTTTCTTGACAAAATCCAGGATAGTTTTCGATTGTTAAACTGACACTTGTTTTATAAAAACAATCAGACATGCCTTATAAAAAAATTTTTAATTATTTTGCAAGGCCGTATTTCTTTTTCTTATTTGCAGCATATGAAAGCCAATAGCTATCCTTTGTCCGCTCTTTTTGCAGAGCAATACATCTGGTATTACATTTACATAAAGAAACAGCTTTTTGTAAATCTCCCTCAGCAAGCTTATCCTGGTTAAGTTTTTTATGTATATATGAACGGCTGGAATAGTTGATGGCAATGGGTGAACGTCTTATATTCATATTTGAATAGGCCAGAGCTTTCTTATAATCTTTTTGCATTATACTCGCCGTAACAGCCATACCGTATGAGTTTGTATCCTTAGCTATTTCATACACTTTGTCATAATCTCCATTAAGCAAGTAAAGTATTCCGGCAAAGAAAGGCCATGAAACAAGAATAGAAAAATTATCTGAATATGCATAGCTGCCATTTATTTTATAAGCTTTATCAAAATATTCAATAGCTTTTGCCCCTTCTTTTAAAAACATATAGTTTTTACCCAGCTCGCCATACATAGCACTTTTTTGTTCCCGGGAAATTGCAAGTCTTGCTGCCCACAGAGAGCAATTAATTCCGGCTGGATAGTTATAGTTGCCAAAACTAAGCAGAGATTGGCTGTATAAACATATGACAGCTGCCTGATTAAGAAGAAAAAACAGAAATATACTTACAAGAGCAGTTACAAAAATAGCTCCGAAACGCTTTTCGCGTTTATATTTTTTTATACCATAGACCAGAACTCCGATTAGAGCAATAAAAAGCAAATATACAATCAAATACATAGCATTCTGAATAAAATTATAAGCCATAACTGTCCCTTCTATTAATAAAGGAACAGGTTTATACCCTGTTCCCTATTTATAACCTTAAGCTTCAAGTATTTGTCTTACAAGTTCGTTTACTGTCTTAGGATTTGCCCTGCCTTTGGTTTCTTTCATTACCTGTCCGACAAAGAAGCCTAATAGATTTGTTTTACCGCCCTTATAAGCTTCAATTTCTTTAGGGTGAGCATTTACAACCTTTTCAACAACAGCCTTGATTGCGCCTTCATCTGAAATCTGGCTTAAGCCTTTTCTTTCAACAATTGCAGAAGCCTTTTCACCATTTGTAATCATGTCTTCTACAAGAATTTGTTTACCAATGTTGTTTGAAATAGTGCCTTTTTCAATAAGACTGATTAATTCAGCAAGATTTTCAGGTGTTAATTTTGTATCTGTGATCTCTACTTTATTTTCTTTTAAGTATGCAGCGATTTCACCCATAATAAAGTTTACAGCAATCTTTGGAGTTGCGCCGAGTTCAAGCACCTTATCAAAAAACAGAGCCAGAGGCATTTGTTCAACAATAACGCATGCATCGTATTCGCTCAGGCCTAATCCCATATATCTCTGACGTTTTGCTTCAGGAAGTTCAGGCATTTTTGCCCTGATTTCTTCAACCCATTCTCTTGAAATTTCAAGCGGCATCAAATCAGGTTCAGGGAAGTATCTGTAATCGTGAGCATCCTCTTTTCCTCTCATAGAGCGTGTTTCTTTTAAGTTATCATCCCAGAGTCTTGTTTCTTGAACAACCTGTCCGCCTTCTTCAACAATCTCAATTTGTCTGTCAATTTCGTACTCAATAGCTCTTTGCAAAGCAGAGAAACTGTTTACGTTTTTTATTTCAGCTCTTGTACCAAATTCTTTTGAACCTTTTGGCATAATAGAGATATTAGCATCGCATCTCATAGAACCTTCTTCAAGGTTTCCGTCGCATACGCCTAAGTATCTTACTATTTCACGAAGTTCTTCCATATAGTTTCTGGCTTCTTCGCTTGAGCGCATATCAGGTTCAGAAACGATTTCAAGGAGCGGAGTTCCTGCTCTGTTTAAGTCTACGAGTGAGTATGTTGCACCGTTAATACCGGCTGCACCAACGTGAACAAGTTTTCCTGCATCTTCTTCAAGATGCGCTCTTGTTATACCAATTCTTTTACCCTTTACGTTAATATACCCGTTAACACAAATCGGCTCATCGTATTGTGAAATCTGATATCCTTTCGGAAGGTCAGGATAGAAATACTGTTTTCTGTCGAATTTGCATCTTGAAGGGATTTCGCAATTCAAAGCAAGTCCGAGAAGAATACCCATATTTACGCATTCTTTATTTAAAACAGGCAGAACCCCCGGCATACCGAGAGTAATAGGGCTGATCTGCGTATTCTGTTCATTACCGAATTCTGTTGAATCAGGTGCAAATATTTTTGATTTTGTTTTAAGCTGGGCATGAACTTCCAGACCTATAACAACTTCATACTTATCTCTTAATTCTGTCATAATAAATCCTCACTTTATACTTAAATTTTATCATAAAGATACGTTTTTCAAATGTTCAATCTTTATTTCCGGCTTCAGAAGAACAGAAACCGCATCTATTCTGAATTTTTTATACTCCGGATAATCTTTCAAATACATAAAAATACCCTGTTTTATGTGATTGTATTTTGTTCTGGTTACAGCCTCAAAAGGATGCCCGCAAACTTCTGTTGTTCTCGTCTTAACTTCTACAAACACTAACGTATTTTTATCCAGGGCAATAATATCGATTTCGCAAAATCTTGAAAACCTTTTGTTACACTCAAGTATTTTATATCCAAGCTTTGAGAGATAATCTCTTGCCAGTTCTTCACCTTTTTTACCAACCGAAATATTTGACATAATACCTTATTATTTTTCTACGTAAAATAAATATGAATCGCGTTCATTAAACGAATATTTTACATTTTCACCTTTCAACCATTCGAAAATCTGAGGATAAAGCCTGAAATTGTTATAGTCCTTAACCAGATAAAACCAGTATCCTTTCCCGTTTTGAAGTCCGTTTAGATAATGGAACACCGCTTCTTTTTCAGTAGAGGTCAACGGCATTTCAAAAATATTATCCGTATAAAACCCGAGTTTATTGGAATAAAACAAATAACTTGGTGTTGAAGCTGAATTACAGAGAACAATATCCTTCTTGGGATTAAATTTATCTTTTATTACCTCAAGTAGATTTTTCGGCGAGCAGGAAACGAAATAGTCAAAAGTAGTTATATTTTTCATGTAATTTAAGTCATATTTACAAAAACTAAAAAATACAAGAACAACAGCTGCAGCAATCCATTTTCCAGTTTCTAAAGGTTTGAGCATAAAGATAATCATAACCGGAATGAAATATAAACCGACCCGCCCGCTAAGAGGATAAATATGCATAAATGCTGCCATAAAAACAAGGAGCAAACTTAACAATATATAACTGCATTTTTCTCTAATAAACAGGCAAATCCCCCAGATAAAGAGAATAATTGCCGGTAGAGAAAAGGTATTAGGAACAAAATAAAACTTGATATTCAAGACCAGAAACCTTAAAAAATCGCTGAAAGAAAATCCAAAAAAGCCATCGTTCCAGTAATTCGGGAAATGTGTATCCAAATCAAGCTTCGCAGGTGCCAGATTGAAAAAATAATACAGAATCATCGTTGCAGCGAGAGGTAAAAGAAGTTTGAATGTGTTTTTAAAATTTTTCAAAAGAAACGCGCCTATAAAAAACAGTGACGGCAGAGAAATAAAAGGCAGAATACAAATACCAACACCTGTAATAATAAGCTTTTTTCGGTCGAATTCTTTTATTTTCGGGAAATAATACAGACAAATACATGCAATCAGGACATCTGTGGAATACTGTTTAAAAATACTTGAAAAAGCAATTAAAGGCTGGCATATAGCAAATATAAAAACAGCTGCTAATCTTGTGTAATTTTTCTTGAAATACTGTGTACAGCATTTATAAAAAAAGTATATTGCTGCAACAGATGAAACGAATGGAATAAACTTTGCAGCATGTTCACTGAATCCGAAAACAGCAGTAATCATCTTTGTACAAAAGATAAAGAGAGGCGGTGCTGACTGTGCGCTTCCAAGAAACAAAAATGATTCCCAGATATTTTTATTCAGAATGCTTAACACAAGCCTGCATTCATCATCAGAAAATACATTGCTGGCAATATAAAGTTTAGCGCGAAGGGTTAAACCTAATAGAAAAAACAGAGCCAATAAAGCAAAATATAAATATTTCTGCATCTGCTTCATCACATAAACCCCCGATACAAAAAAAGCCTTAACGGCTTTTTTATTTTTTTAATGGAGCGGGAGACGAGGCTCGAACTCGCGACATCCTCCTTGGCAAGGAGGCATTCTACCACTGAATTACCCCCGCGAATAATTCACCAAGCTGGTGGGTTACTTTAATCTAAATCATTTACCCCCGCTCGGTATATTCTTATAATACATGCTAAGTTTTTAAAGTCAAGAGCTACATTTTGCCAAGTGAACTGCCATGTCCGCCGGAGGGCAAAAACCTTGCCTCTACAAACTTATAGTCCTTAATTTTTCCCATACGGTTTCTTATTATCTCAAATTTTGTATGCAGCATGTAAATTATCCCATTTTTATCTTTTATCTGCTTTGAGTTATTCTGAACAAACTTTAAACCTTCCCTGTTATACAGTTTTATCGCTTCCATGGTTTCCGGAGAATACGGTTTGCTCAATAGTTCCCGCGCATTGCTCTTTGCACGTCCTATATTTTTAGCAAGATTATTTTCAAAAATTCCGACATCTTCGCCGGAAATAACATACGAAACAGGAGCAGCATCTGTTCTGTTATAAAAAGATCTCACGTTCGGATTATTTCTATAATCTGCATCACAAACTCCGATATATGCTCTCAGCCTTTGTTCAATAGGCTCCATAGGTTTTGTGCTTGATACAAGAGGTTTGTTCAGCATTCTTATAATCTTACCCTGAAGTTTCTTTACAATCTGCAAATTAGCAACAGGAGCGTAACTCCCGTTTGTTTCTGCAACCCAGTGCACTACAGGATAAGTTGATTTAAAATTTGTATTATTAACAGGTTGAATGTTCATAGCATATTAAAACCTGTAAAAAAATTTTTTGCTAAAAGTGAAATCCATCCTCTTTCATTCTTTTGATAACTTCTTTAAGCTCATCTTCCGAACAAACAATTGATGCTCTGAAAAATCCTTTTCCGTTATCCCCGAAAGCATCCCCCGGTACAGCGATTACTCCGGATTTATACATAAGCTCATCCGTAAATTCAACAGATGATTTATATCTCGGAGGGATTGGAAGCCACAGATAAAAAGTTGCATCAGGGATATTAAAATCACCCCAGCCGAGTTCTTCCCTGAGCCCTTTTACAAAAACTTCCTGATTTCTTTTGAACCTTTCATTAGCTTCTTTAATATATTCTTCTCCCTCTTGGGAGTTCAAAATTTCCGCACATGCTTTTTGTAAAGCTTTGAAGAGTCCGGAATCCAGGGTTGATTTTAATTTACCAAAAATCTTTACAGCTTCAGAATTTCCGCAAATCCAGCCCAAACGCCAGCCTGTTATTGCATAAGGTTTTGAAAAACTGAAAAATTCCACAGCAATATCCTTTGCTCCTTCTATTTCCAGAATACTCATTGGTTTAAGTTCCGGTTTGAAGTACATGTCAACATATGCAGCATCAGAAATTAATAAAATATGATGTTTTTTGCAGAAGTCAACAAGACTTTTGTAATACTCGCGAGTTGCAGTCGCACCAAGAGGATTATTAGGGTAATTAATTAATAGAGCTTTGACTTTTTTAGGATTATATCCCTGCTTAATCAAATCTGCCCACACTTCTTCCATATCAGGCATAAAATTATTTTCCGGAGTCAAAGGAACAGCAAAAGCTTTCCCGCCGGAAACCTTAACCATCTCCCCGTAAGAAGCATAGCCCGGATCAGGTATAAGAATAATTTCTTTGTCTTCTTCCCTTGTAGTCGGATTAATTAAAACTCTTATAAAATTAGCAAGTCCTTCTTTTGAACCAATAAGCGAGAAAATCTCAGTATCAGGATTTAACTCAACATTAAAGCGTTCTTTCATACGTTTTGCAACCGCATCACGATAATACTTTTCACCTTTAGGCGATGAATACAGATGTATACCTTTTTCATCAAGCACAGTCTTAAGAGTTTCGGTCAAAGCCTTTGGCGGAGCAGCCGTAGGCGCCCCCATAGACAACATAATCGGTGCTCTGTTCTTTGCTTTCAACTCCGGCGTTATCTTTGCTACAGTTTCTTTTATACGGAACATAATATATGTTTCCAGTGATTGTACGTAGTCATTAAAAAATTCTTGCATAATAATATTCCTCACTAAACCGTATAGAGAATATTATATAACAATTTTATTTAATGTGAATAGTTTTTTATCGCGGGAATTTTTATACAGTTATCCAGATACTCTATCGTGCTTAATTTCTCATTATATAAATACTTAATAAAATTAAGATAAGATATGTCAAAAGAGCTCAGAAGAATATTTATCTCGAACCCTTCAGAACAAAAAGGTTCGTAATCATAAACAACATAGCTGTTATATTTGCTTTTCCATTCCTTGCGTTCAATCTTGCAGTTGTTTTCTTCTGCGACATCTTCAACCCAATTAACGATATCTTTGCTGATGTTTTTTATTTCTAAATATTTATTCTGAAATTTTTCCATAACTACATATCTCCATACAGCAATTGTAAAGGTTTATTCACTAACATAAATTACCTGTTAGTTTAGTTTTTGGGGTTACACTGTTAAAAGAAAGTCTATTAGAACTTAGTGCAAGACATTAAATAAATAATTCAGGCAAATAATCCCAACTGTTAAATTTTGGTTAAGAAATCCGGACTTATAAATAAACAGAGTAATAATATTAGTGTTGAAAGTAATAGATCTGAAAAATGAAAGGAGAATATTATGAAATTCTTAATTAAAAAATCACCGGACGGTTTTATTAAATCAGTAAATGACGAAATCAGCTCTATTCTAAACAGAAACTTTGACAGTTTCTTTCCTGAGTATATTTATAACGAAGAAATAGATAAACTGGCAATGCCTGTTGAACTGCATGAAAAAGATAAAGAATACACTGTTAAAGCAGAGCTGCCTGGTGTTAAGAAAGAAGATTTAGATATTGATATAGACAAAAACCATATCACAATTAATGCTAAAAAAGAGGAAGAAAACAAAGAAGATACCAAAGGTTATAGAAAATCAGAATTCCGCTACGGCGAATTTTCAAGAACTGTTTACTTCCCTCAGGAAATTGATGTTGAAAAAACATCAGCAAAACTTGAACACGGTATTCTGCGTATAGAAGCACCAAAACTGGCAGCAGAAAAAGAAGGTATAAAAAAACTTACTGTTAATTAATAGAAAGGCCGGACTAAAGTCCGGCCTTTTATCATTTTGAAACCCAAAATCCATAGCGAGGATTTTTAAAAATTTCAATGCTGCTTTTTATTTCACCAAGAAATTTATATTTCAACCCTGTTCTATCAAGCAGAGTTTGTTGAATTTTTGCCTCCTGCTCTCCTTGATTTACAATAAGCATTTCTTTTTTCAATATTTCACATGCGTGCTCCAATAATCTTTGAGGCATAAAATACTTTTTAGGCAGTCCCCATTGCTCCAGCGGATAAGGTGTTACAAAAGGCAGAAGCCAGATAATATAATCATATTTATCTGAAATATTCATCAAATCATCAGCATAATATCTAACACCTTCAAGATTTTTTATATAGAATTTTGCAGCTTCAAAACGCGAATATAAATTTGCATAAAGTCTGTAAGCATCAATTTCCACACCATCAAGAGTTAGATTATCACAATATTTTCTAAAAAAATCATACTCGCCTTTAACATACGCCCAATTTTTTGAACCTATATCAAGAATTTTCAAACTTCCTTCAGGCTTCGGATTCATATAGCGCGTAAGAATATCAAAAACATACGCAGCCTCGTCATTATTTACTTCACCTTTATAATTTTTTCGAGAAAACTTTGTATGTGAGCGAATATAGTAATCAACACTGTTTTTCAAATCCTTGAACATAATATTCATTAAACCATAACTGTCAAATGCTAGCAAAAATATTTTTTTGATGTTTTGATACTTAAAGGAGATAATTATGAAGATTACAAAAATACAATTAGCCGAAAATAAATACTATTATCAAAACAAAAAGAATAACAAGACAAATACAACCCAAACAATACCTATGCAGATGAATGCATATCAGGATTTCAACATTAATTTCCGCGGCCGAACACCGGAAAATTTTTATGAACAGGAATTTAATGTCCGGCATATGCCTGAAAGGATGAAAAAGTACCTTCAAGAAAATTATGAAGTAAGAAAGCACATCCCGCCGGAGCAAATTATGAATGAAAGTTTTAAGTACCTTGAGGTTACTGAAAATTTTGACGAAGTAAAAGATATTTATCCGGAATTCAGTAATTTGCATGATGCAAATCTAAAAGGCCGAACCGGAATTTTAGCAGATATTAAGCTATCACGCGAACTTTCTGACACCCCTCTTTTTAAGGACGGTTCTGACAATCTGGGTATTTACCTGCTCAGAAAAATTTATCTGGAAGGTAAAACAATAAAAGAAATCAATAAAGATTTCTACGAAAAAGATCTTAACCCTGAGTATAAAGGAGCAATAACCCAGCCGATTACTTACGGCACAACATCTGCATACGGCATTCAGTATCCCAAAACAGATTTTTGGAACTCTTTTATTGCAACAAGAGATGAGTACAAGAAGTTCTTTGTAGATTTGCCGAAACAAAATAAATCACAGTTAAAAAAAGAACTAGTAAAAAAACAACATACGACAGAACCGGAAAAAAAATATACAAGAAAATACGCTTTAAAAAAGTACCAAAAACAACTTTTGAAAGATGACATTAAAAAAAGCAAAGGTGATGTAGAGCAGCTTGAAAAAGCAATCCGCAGACGTTTTACAAAAGACGATCCGGAAGCCGCATTTATCGTAAAATATCTAAGCCCGATTATGACAATTGCGGCCGATAGAATACATCTCTCAGAAGAAGAGAAATTATTTGCCGAAACAAATAAAGACAGCGAAAACTTTTTCGCCCGTTTCTGGAAGGCTAAACCGGAGTTGCTGGAACAATACTCAACAGCAATAACCGATACCATTGAACTTTTCGAAGAAACTTATGAAAGCGGCGGTATGATTCCTATAAATAGTGAATACCAGGTTATAAAAGAAGGAGTAGAAAACACTAAGCCGATTGACTTTGTACCGCAAAGATTTGTAGAACTTCTTGATTATACCCAGACAATTGTTCCTACTCGCTTACAAAAATATGCAGAACATGAAAAACTCCAGAGCAAATGGGATGAACACTTCAAATGGCGTTACGGAGAAATAGAAGAAACCGCTCCTGCAATAATAAAGAAAAACGCAACAGAACTTCTAAAAGAAGTTGCGCAGGATAATAATGCTCAAGTCTATATGCTCAAAGGTGTTAATGGAAATGAAGTCGCAATTACCGGTAATTTGGACGAATTCTTAGGAGATTATTTAAGAAAAGAATATTTTGGCTTCCCGCCGAAATTCGTAAATATGCTTATTAATTTTACACTTAAACACCCTATGATGACAGAAAATGCAAAACTCAGCATTGCAACGCGTAATATTGCAGACAAGATTGACGACGAGCGTATACTCGAAAAACCGGCATTAGACAGTATAAATAATTTCATAAAAACTGAATTGGAACTTGAAACTGCTGCCGGAAGCATGGCTGCATTAGATGTATTTGCTTCTTATTCAGCTTCTCCGGAAAAAGTTTACCGCACACTCTATCCGCGCTGCAAAGAAGCTGACTCAAATGAATACAGCATTCAGCTCTTAAAACATAGTGAAGATGCAAAGGTTAACGAAGAACTTAACAGATTATATGACATTTATCGCAAACCTCCTACTCAATCAGAGCTAAATAAAATTAAGCTGAAAATTGTAAGCTTTATCAGAGATTTTGACAGAAGCTGCATAAAATCACCAGAATCTGCTATATATGGTATGCATGGACTTGCAAGCAACATAGAGCAAATTCAAGGATTACTCAAAAATAATAAACAAATGGTTCCTAAAATGAACAATCTTATATCTAAAATAATTTGCGACTATAAGGTATTCTACAGTAAAAGCTTACTTTTTGGACAGGAAAACAAAGCTCAATATAAAGCAAAAGCAGAAATTATATCAAGCAATGTTATCAATATATTAATAAACAAAGCTCATCAATTATAATAAAAAAGCAGGGATTGTTCCCTGCTTTTTTTATTTATTTTATTCAATTATACAGCTTTGAAAACAAGAGTTGCGTTATGACCGCCAAACCCAAAAGAATTTGAAAGTGCAGCGTTAACCTTTTTATCTCTTGCTTTGTGCGGAACATAGTCAAGATTAGCAACATGTTCATCCTGATTATCGAGATTGATTGTTGGAGGAACTTTGCCGTCAGTAATTGCTTTAACACAAACAATACCTTCAACAGCTCCTGTTGCACCCAGCATATGACCGTGCATACTCTTAGTTGAGCTTACAACTAGATTTTTATTCTGGTCTTTATCACCAAAAATCTTAGCAATTGCCTGAGATTCAGCAACATCACCCAGTCCTGTGCTTGTTCCATGCGGATTAATATAATCTATATCTTCAGGTTTAAGTCCGGCATCAGCAAGAGCTAATTCCATTGACTTAATAGCACCATTTCCCTCAGGATCAGGAGCAACCATATCATAAGCATCAGCAGATTGGCCATAACCAACAATTTCTGCATAAATGTGAGCACCGCGTTTTTTAGCGAGTTCATATTCTTCAAGAACAAGAACCCCGGCTCCTTCACCCATAACAAATCCATCTCTATCTTTGTCATAAGGTCTTGAAGCTTTTTCCGGCTCATCATTTCTTTTTGATAATGTTCTTGCAGCAGTGAAAGCACCAATACCAAGTGTAGTAATCGTAGCTTCGCATCCGCCCGCAACCATTACATCAGCATCGCCGTACTGAATTGTTCTGAAAGCATCACCAATTGAGTGAGAGCCAGTTGCACAGGCAGAAACAACTGCTTTATTAACGCCTTTATAGCCGTGTTTCATAGAAACTCTGCCGGAGGCCATATCTACAATAAGCATAGGGACGGTAAAAGGAGAGCCCTTTGTAGGTCCTTTCTGTATCATTGCCATATGATTTTTCTCAAATGTTTTAAACCCGCCAGCTGCAGAACTAACCATAACGCCAATTCTATACGGGTCAATACCGGCTTCATCCAAACCGGCATCAGCTATAGCTTCATCAGATGCAACCATTGCAAACTGAGTAAATCTGTCCATTCTGTTTGCATCTTTTGAACTCATATAGTCTTCAGGGTTAAAATCTTTATCTTTAATTTCACCAGCAATTTTTACTGTATGTTTTTCTGTATCTATAGATTCAATGAGAGAAACCCCGCTTTTTCCATTTAGCATAGAATCCCAGAATTTTTCGACCCCTATACCGCATGGAGTTACGACTCCCATCCCTGTTATTACAACTCTACGTTTTGTCATATTCTTTTTCCCTTAAATAATAAATAAGAGGGCGAAAATATATAAAATCCTCACCCTCCTCATATAAATTCAAATCTTACTATGAGTGTGAATCGATGTAGTTAACTGCATCTTGAACAGTTTGAATTTTTTCAGCTTCTTCATCAGGAATTTCGCATCCGAATTCTTCTTCAAAAGCCATAACTAATTCAACTGTATCTAGAGAATCAGCACCCAAATCAGCTGTAAAGCTTGCTTCCGGAGTAACTAAAGCTTCATCGCAGCTTAATTGGTCAACTACAACTTTTTTTACTTTTTCAAATGTACTCATGTTTTTTATCCTCTTCATTATTGTGTAATACACTATTCTATTGAATTATATCATTTAAAGATATTTTTGCAATTAATTTAAGAAGTTGTTACATTTTGTTAGATTTCCACTTGTTATATTAAGTTTTGTAAACACGAATTTAAAACACCTGTATTCCACTTGTAGTGCTTATAAGAGGAGGGAGAAAAAGGACTTGCAAGGCTTGATTATTAGGAGAAGGCAAAAGAAAATTCACAATATTTGATAAAGAAAACCGTCCATTCATCTGGGAAACCAAAACTGTTACAAGAAAAGAAAGTAGAAGTGTTTTTGGCGGCGACAAAATTACTATTGATAAAGATAAAACAAAGTACTGGTGTTACGGCGAAAACATACGTTTGCAAAAAGACTACAGCAAAACAGGCACACTTGAGCATAAAGAATTGGATTTTAACCATTCTTCAGGTAACGGATTAAATGACTATGCCTGCAAAGCCTCTATGGATAGAATTTATGCAGAATGTCCGCTCAAAAGTGGTTACAAAGATATGCTAACCAGCCCTTATGATACAGCAGGAGTGTAGCACTCATTAACAAAAAACAACAGATTTCCTGAAAATAACTATGGAAAATTTACTCAAAAAGGAACTAATTACCAGAATATCACTGAAGCAAAAAAAGCTGCTGCAATAGAAGCCGCAGAAAAACTTGCCGCTTCACGTCCAAAAGTGAATACAGGTAAAATATTCAATAAAAATATTGAAGAATTCAAATGTGTTGAAGAAACAAGAGCCGATGGAAGTATCGTAAGACGCTATTTTGACCCGTATGCTTCAAACGGAAAATCAAATCCTATGATAACAACTATTGACAGGGGAAATTATCACGAAGAAATTATTTTTGATCCTAGAAAAGATATCAAACTAACATATAAACAATTCGGCAAAGAGCAGCCCGAAATCGGAATGTCAAAAGGACTTCAATACAGATATACTTCGAAATATAACAAAGTACTACATTATAGAGAAAATACCCAACAGTATAATGACGGACAAAATTTTGTAGAATCATATGGCGGCGACAACTATACTCTAAAACAGCTAGTTACTAAAAACCCGCAATCGCCTGAACTTTAAGCGCAACGTGGCGGGTCTGAATACATAAAATAGACCGCTACAACACATTTATTCAGACCATATGGACCATAGTAAAAACAAAAAAAAGAGGCGGATATTTTCTTCGCCTCTTTTTTTGTTTATTATTTATTAACTAAATCATCAACCCGCCTGCAACTTCTATAGCCTGACCAGTTACGTAATCAGTATCAAGTGCAAGGAATTTAACAACTTTTGCAATATCTTCCGGAGTACCGAGTCTTTTCATAGGAATAGCCTTTAAGTATTCATCAATATTTGCTAAATCTTGAGTCATGGCAGTCTGGATGAAACCAGGGCATACTGCATTAACTCTGATGTTTCTTCCGCCGAATTCTTTTGCAAGAGTTTGTGTCAAACCGATAAGACCGGCTTTAGAAGCAGAATAGTTTGCCTGACCTGCATTGCCGTGACGGCCTACAATACTTGACATATTAATAATAGAACCCTGACGAGCCTTCATCATATGCTTAATTACAGCGTGAGTTACACAATAAGCACTTGTTAAGTTAATTTTGATAACTCTTTCCCATTGCTCCATATCCATTCTTACGAAAAGACCATCTTTTGTAATCCCTGCATTATTAAGCAGAATATCAATTTTTCCGTGTTCAGCAATCATTTTATCTACAGCTGCCTGAACTTGTTCGTCATTTGAAACATCGAATTGATAGAAATAAGCATTTACACCGCAAGCTTTGATTTCATCAAGAGCCGGCTGTGCTTTTTCAGCTTCGCAGATATCGTTAATAATAATGTCGCATCCTGCCTTAGCAAGTTCCAACGCACAAGCTAAACCAATACCGCGAGAGCCGCCTGTAATTAAAGCAATTTTTCTTTCTGTCATTAATCTTTCTCCTTATTTTTTCCCTTTTTTGACTGTTTGTTTTGTTCTGAAGTAATTATTTTACAGTAATTCGGGTTGTTATTTACCTCATTTACAAATGAATCAAAACCAATCCATGCTCTTGAATATTTTTCAGCAACATCTGATGGAACTAGACATTGCAGACATAAAGAAGGTGAATATTTTTCAAAAGAGCATTTTCCGCCGTCTTTACCGTATATAACATAATTCGTATTGTCTTCTGTTGCAATATTGACAGGTGTACAAGACGCAAGATTATTGTTAAATATTCTTTCTACTTCAGCCACGCTATTAACAATCTGAACTTTAGGCGCACCTTTTTTAGTAACGTCCCTTTGGCGGCTTTCAAATTTAGCAGCAGCAAACAATTCATCTTTATGTGCACGATACTCGTAAACCAGTCTTACAAGACCTACTATTACTAGTATTATTAATAAAATATAATGTATTTTTTTCATATTAAACACCAGCCATTTGTTCTTTCAAAGCACTTACTGCTGCTTCCAGAGAAGCTTTGTCGTAAATATTGTAAACAGAAGCTTCCGGCGCAATCTTTTTATTCAAACCTGCAAGAACTTTTCCAGGGCCGATTTCAATAAATGTATCTACACCTTCGGAAACCATTTTCTGAATTGTTTGTGTCCAGTGTACAGAAGATGAAATCTGTTTAGGCATTTTAGCTCTGAAATCTTCGCTTGAAGTTGTCATTTCAGCATCAACATTCGTAATAACCGGCATTTTTGCATCATTCAAACTTAAATCTGAAACAAAACCTGCAAATTCACTGCCTGCATTTTCCATAAATTTTGAATGGAAAGCACCGGATACTGCAAGCGGTACAACTCTTCTTGCACCTTTTTCCAGCAGAAGTTCACCGGCTTTTTGTACGGCAGCACTGTCACCGGTTATTACAACCTGAACAGGTGAATTGTAGTTTGCCACATCAACATAGCCTACTTCAGAAGCTTCTTTTAATGCTTCTTCAACAGCACCTTCCGGAGCATTAAGAATTGCAGCCATGCTTCCGCCCTTTGTCTGTCCCATTAAGTCTGCACGTTTTTGAATAGCTTTCAAAGTAGTTTCCAAACTCATTACACCGGCTGTATACATCGCACAGTATTCGCCTAAGCTATGACCCGCTGTATAATCAGGCGTAATGTTTAATTCTGATTTAAAAGCTTCAAGAGCTGCTATTGATGTTGTAACAATTGAAGGCTGTGTATTAACAGTCAGCTTCAATTCATCTTCCGGACCTTCAAAACAAATTGTTGAAATACTTTTTCCTAATGTCTTGTCTGCAATATCAAAAACATTTTTTGCAGCTTCAAAGTTATCATATAAGTCTTTTCCCATACCGACAGACTGTGAACCTTGTCCAGGAAATAAAAATGCGACTTTTTTCATATTTTTTTATACTCCTATATACTAAATCTTTAAATCAGTACTAGCAAATACCTTCTCTTAATCTTACGATAGCACCGCCCCAGGTCATACCGGCACCGAAGCCGCATAGAATTGCAGTTGAGCCTAGTTTAACATTCCCTTTTTCTACGCTTTCCGCCAGAGCTAGAGGAATAGATGCCGCAGATGTATTACCGTAATATTTGATATTAGTAACTACTTTATCATCAGAATATCCCAGACGTTCTTGTACAGCCTGAATAATTCTTATATTTGCCTGATGCGGAATCAAATAATCAATATCTTCTGCCTTCATACCGGCATCAGCAATCAATTGCTCTACATAATGAGGAAGAACTTTAGCTACAAAAGTATAAACACCTCTGCCGTTCATTCTTATACCCTGCGGTTTTGGTTCATACTGTTCCACTAAAGGACAGTTCTTGCCATCAAAAGCAAGTTCAATCAAGTCGCCTATACTTCCGTCAGCTTTTATATCTATTGCAATAATATCATCCACCCCGTCATCAGATGCTGTAACAACCATTGCACCTGCACCATCTCCGAAAAGTATAGAAGTTCCTCTATCTTCCCAGTTAACCAGACGTGAATTGTTGTCCGTTGCTACTAGAAGAATAGTTTTGTACATACCTGATGCAATATAAGCTTTAGCAATATTCAGAGCATAGATTAAACCGGTACAAGCTGCTGTAATATCAAAAGCAGGGATTTGTGTCGTTATACCAAGCCTTGTTTGTATATGACATGCTATAGCAGGATATAAATCCGGCGGAGCAGAGGATGCTGCTATAATTAAGTCCAAATCATTCGGATTAATTTTAGCCTTTTCCAGAGCTCTTTGTGCAGCTTCAAGGCCTAAGTCAACAGCGTTTTGCTCACCTGATACTACGCGTCTTTCTTTAATACCTGTTCTGCTGTAAATCCATTCATCAGAAGTATCATATAATTTTGTTAAATCGTCATTAGTTATAACCGTATCAGGAATGCTGTACCCGACACCGGCAATTTTTAAAGGAATTGTATTATTTCCCATTGATTAATTACTCCTCTTACCCTATTGGGACGAAATATCCCTACGCTCCGATAGATTCGGAAATCTTTCTGTTTACGCCTGTTTCAACAGCTTCTTTAGCTACTCTTACTGCATTCTTTATAGCATAAGCCCTGCTTCTTCCGTGAGAAATTACAGTAATACCCTTAACCCCTAGAAGCAAACAGCCGCCAAATTCTTCATAATTAATTTTTTCGTAAATTCGTTTCATAAATGGTTTTGCAAGGATACCTATAAGCATTCCGAGAAAGTCTGATTTGAATTCACTCTTAATCATTTTGAACAATAATGAAGAAGTTCCTTCTGTAACTTTGAGAACAACATTCCCTGCAAAGCCGTCACAAACAACTACGTCACAAACATTGAGGAATAATTCCCGGCCCTCAACATTTCCCATAAAGTTAAACTTTTCTTTTTCTTCTTCAAGAAGATTATAAGTCTGCTGAGCAAGTTCATTTCCCTTGCCGGCTTCTTCGCCGATATTAAGAACACCTACACGCGGGTTTTCAATTCCCAGAACATTTTTAGAAAATGTCTGCCCCATAATTGCAAATTGTTTAAGCATTTGAGGGGTACAATTGCTATTTGCACCGCCGTCAATTATAACAATAGGTTTCTTCATCGTTGGCAGAGTAACTGCAATAGCAGGTCTGTCAATTCCAGGAATTCTTCCGAGTCCGAATAAGCTTGATGCCATAGCCGCACCGGTAGACCCGGCAGCAACAAGAGCGTCAGAGCTGCCTGTTGCAACCGAATTAACCGTCAATACTATTGATGAGTTTTTCTTTTTACGAATAGCCTGTCCCGGAGCTTCGCCCATTTCAATTATTTCAGACGCGTGGGTTACTTTGATGTCGAGAGATTTTACATCTACTCTCACCCTTCTTTTTCTGCCGGCTTTACCGCAATCAGACAAAAAACCTTCCTGCTGAATTACTTCAAGACAATGTTCAATTCTGTCCTGTTTTCCGACTAACTCCAACGCTACGCCGTATTCTGCCGCTGCCCATACTGCACCTGCAACAATCTCAAACGGAGCGTGGTCTCCCCCCATCGCATCTATAGCTATTCTTGTCATCTAACTCATCCCTTTATTAATTCTTTTCCAATACTAAGCTTCAGGAGTTTCTTCAGAAGCTTCTTCAACTACTTCAGCTTTTTCTTCAGCTTTTACTTCAACTTCCGGAGCTGCTTCTTCTTTCTTTGCTGATTTTTTAGCTTTTTTAACTTCTTTTACTTCTTCCTTAGCTTCCTCAACATAGCCTTCTGCTTTTTTAGAAACTACTTTGCCCTTGTATGTTCCGCAAGCTGTACAAACTGTGTGAGTTAATGCTTTTGCACCGCAGTTTGGACAAGTTGTTAATTCAGGCTTTGCTGCCTTCCAGTTTGATCTTCTTTTTCCTTGAGCACTGTGCCCTGTTCTTTTCTTTGGTACTGCCATTTCTATAATGTCCTTTCTAATCTAAAATTTTATTACTATTTACTTTCGGGTTAATTATTTTTAGGATTTATTTTGATGTTTTTAAAAACATCCATTCTTTCATCGTGAACTTCCATATCTTCATCAGACACAAATAGTCCCTCATTACAATTTATACCACAAACCTTTTTATTTGGTAAAGCTAATATTACAGATTGATACAATAAGTCATAAATATCGATTTCTTTTGCGCCGTTTAAATCTGTGATAAACTGGCCGGATTGGAGCTCCAGCTCCTGCGAATACTCATCATAAAGAGAGCGTTTTGCATATGTTTCATCAATATCTATATCAAAATCATAGTCGTACTTATTAAGACATCGGTCGCATTCAAGTTTTAATGAACCGGAAACTTCACCTTTGACTTCTATAAAACCTCCGAGTGATTTTATTTCAAGTTCTGCATCAACTGTGCAGTCTTCAAGTTCGCTAATTTTCCCCTCAAATTTGTATTGAAGGGTTTTATCAGGCTCACGTTCTATATCTTCGATTAAAACAACCTTGTCATTATGCATACGGTTCTTCCTGTAAAACAATACCTGCTATCTGGGTTGAAACAAAACAAAGTTTTTTAATCGGCCCCATTGGCTCTTTTTCAACAAGAACAGGTGTCGGGCTTTTCATTAATTGTTTTAATTCTGCATAAACTGCCTGAGGATTTTCATAATACATTACAATTGGTGTTGCAGAACCTTTTAAAAACAATATTACTGCTTGTCTTGTTTTTTGAGGAGTATTAAATTGCTGAACCATCTTGCCTCCTTATAAGTTTTTATATAAATATATTTACCCCTGTATTATAATATAAAAAACAGAAGGGGTAAATATATATGATTGAAAACATGAGCAAGATAAACGAAGTATTGCAGCAAGGCGGCGTTATTGCGTATGTTACAGACACAGTCTGGGGGGTTGGCTGTCTTCCAGACAACGAAGAAGCAGTGAAGAAGATTTATGAGATTAAACACAGAGATGGAAAAAAACCTTTAATTCTGATGAGCGATGAAGTATATAATCTTTTTGATTACGTGCGTCAGCCTATTGAAAAGGAAGCACAAAAATTAATAAAAAAACATTTCCCGGGTGCTTTAACTCTTGTACTTGAAAAATCTGAAAAAACTCCTGACTATATTACATCAGGTATGCAGACTGTCGGCATACGCATCCCTGACAATGAAACTTTTGCAGAAATTTGCAGAAATATTGACGGAAGAGTTCTGGCAACCACAAGCGCAAATCTTTCAGGAGAAGCTCCAGCTTTAACATATGATGAGGCTGTTAAATATATAGGCAGCAAAGTTGACCTTGTAATCCCGTCATACGGACATGAAGCTAAAGGCAAAGCTTCAACCGTTGCCGGATTTAAGGACGGGAAACCGGTAATTTTCAGACAGGGAGAAATTAAACTAGACTAAGCATTGCGCTCAATTTTAGCTTCAGGAAGTTTTATCTGGTTTCCTGAGTAACTGCTCAGTGCTTTTCCAACATTACGTATAACCAGCCCCGCATCATTGACTCCGGAACTTTCTACTTTTCCTGAGTTCTGAACAGCTCCCGCACCATTTTCTTCGCAGTACTTAATATAATCATCATAAGCAATTGGAGCTTCCTCTGCTTGTTTTTTAATCATTGCATCACCGCGGCTCTGCATTTCTGCAGCCTGCTCATCGGTACTTATGCCATTCTCCTTGCAGTACTCCTGATATTCTTCCATAGTAACAACGCCGTCACCGTCAGCATCCATCTTTTCGTCATAATTCGGATCGCCCTCTTTTGCGTAAACAGCAGGCTTATTATTTGCACTGCCTGCACCGGCAGCAGTTCCTCCTGTCATATCTGAGATATTTTGTAACAACTGCAAATTCAGGGATAAACCGTCAGCCATAATTAAGTCCTCTCATCTTAGGGTATATATTATAAATTATAACCTACTTTTGTCAGTTTGCAATCCTGGGTTTAAAATAGATTTATGAGAAAGTATTCCAGAACATCTGAATATTATCTTATTACAACACCTTTAAAATACTTAAGTAAGGATGAATCAGCTTATATAAATGGAATAATTATTCCTGAATAACAAAGGGCGGAACCTAAAAGGTTCCGCCCTTTGTTATTCATTTTTTAATAAATACATTTTTGGCATTCTCCAGAGTCCTGAGCGCCTTTTGTTTATATTCCGCCAAAACTTTTTGCATTTTATAATTAAACTCCCTGGTGTCTTTCGGAGAAATAATTTTTTCATTTGTAAGAATAGGCTCTTCAAAAATTGCATAATCTTTTAGATTAATCTTTTTTGCCTGAAATGATTGATCCAAAGTCAATATTCTCATCTCAAATCTCCCTCAACCTTAGCCAAAATCTCATTCAGTTTAGAAGCATCTTTTACACCACCCTGTGCAAAATTCGGTCTGCCGCCTCCGTTTGCACCGGTTGCTCTTGCAATTTCGCCAACAATCTTTCCGGCATTTATACCTTTTTTAACGAAACCGTCAGTTACTTTTACTATAACCATTCTTTCATTTGCAAGAACTATTATGCTCTCGCCCAATTTATTAGAAAGCATCTCTATACCGGCTTTAACTGCATCAGCATCAAGATTTTCGATTTTTGTGATAAATAATTTACCGCCTTCAATATCTTGGGCTTTAGAAACAAACGTTGCAAATTTACTTTTAGCCATTTCTGCTTTTGTTTCCTCAAGTTCTTTTTGAAGTTCTTTATTTTCTTCAAGTAATTTTTCAATTCTTGATTCAACTTCATCAAAGTGAACTTTAAATCTTGAAGCAAGTTTATCTATTTCTGCAGATTTTGCATTCAGATAATCAATTGCAGCGTTAGCAACAACAGCTTCAATTCTTCTGGTTCCAGCAGCAATCGCACCTTCTGATACAATTTTTACAAGCCTTAAATCAGCTGTATTTGAAGCATGAGTACCTGCGCAGAATTCTTTTGATATAACTTCTTTTTCTTCTCCGCTTTCATGGTCACAGCTGCAATCACTGCCGCAGTTACATTTAGCTTTACCACCAATGCTCACTACACGGACAACATCTTCATATTTTTCACCGAATAATGCTGTAGCACCGGTAAGTTTTGCCTCTTCAATCCCCATTACATCAGTATTAACAGGAAGTTTTTCACCAATCCATTTGTTCATAATATCTTCAGTCTTTTTAACTTCCTGAGGAGTCATTGCACGTGAGAAGGTAAAGTCAAATCTCATTCTGTTATCTTCAACCTGCGATCCGGCTTGTTTAACCTCATCGCCAAGCACTTTAATCAAAGCAGCCTGCAATAAGTGAGCAGATGTATGGTGAACTCTAATTTGCGCCCTTCTTGCAGAATCAATCTGAGCAAATGCGTAATCGCCAACTTTAACTTCGCCGTTAACAACCTGACATCTGTGTACAAAAAGATGGTTAACTTTAAATGTTGTTAAAACTTCTGCTTTCAGGTTTTCATTAACTATATACCCGCTGTCGCCGACCTGACCGCCGCATTCGGCATAGAATGGAGTTCTGTCAAGAACAATATCTGTATATCCTTCGCCTTCAATTGCTGCAAGGATTTTAGCCTGTGCACAGTCTACAAGATATCCTACAAACTCGGTTGAGCCGACTTCGTTTTCTACTTTTGCATACTTCATATCGCCTGTAACGGAAATCTTCTCAGCAGCAGCTTTTGCACGGTCTTTTTGTTCCTGCATTGCTTTTTTAAAGCCATTTTCATCAATGCCTAAACCATTTTCTTCCGCAATTTCTTTAGTAAGTTCAAACGGGAAGCCGTATGTATCATAGAGTTTAAAAGCGCTTTCCCCATCGATATCTTTCTTTTCGGATATAAATTCTTCAAGCATTTTGTACCCTCTATCAAGAGTTTTAGCGAATCTTTCTTCCTCTTTCTTGATTACATCAATAATTTTTGCTTTATTCTTAACTAAATCTGGATAAGCTGCGCCGTAATTATCCACAACTACATCTACGAGTTTGTACAGGAACGGAAGCTCCATTCCTAAAATCTTACCGTGGCGCAGAGCACGTCTAAGAATCATTCTCAACACATAGCTTCTGCCTTCATTGCCAGGGATTACGCCGTCTGAAATAAGAAAAGATACACATCTTGCGTGGTCTGTTATAATCCTAAGAGAAATATCTGTTTTTTCAGATTTCTTGTAAGGAACACCGCTCATCTCAGAAACTTTATCTAAAATCGGCTTGAGCAAATCTGTTTCGAATGTTGAGGCAACTCCCTGACAAACCATTGTTATACGTTCTAATCCCATGCCGGTATCAACATTTTTATGTTCAAGAGGAGATTGGTTGCCTTCTTCATCCTGATAAAGTTCTGTAAATACAAGGTTCCAAATTTCAACCCATCTGTCGCATTCACAGGTATCAATACCGCAGTTATCGGAACATTTATACTGTTCGCCTAAGTCATAATGTATTTCAGAACAAGGTCCGCAAGAACCGGAAGCTCCCGGAGGCCCCCAGAAGTTATCCTTTTTGCCTTTTCTTTTTATTCGTTCATCAGGAACACCGATACTTCTCCAAATATCATACGCTTCGTCATCAGTTTCAAAAATAGTTATCCAGAGTCTGTCTTTATCAAGTTTAAGTACTTCTGTTACAAATTCCCACGCCCATGGAATAACTTCTTTTTTATAGTAGTCACCGAAAGAGAAGTTTCCAAGCATTTCAAAAAAGGTGTGATGTCTAGGAGTTCTTCCAACATTTTCGATATCAGAATCTTTTCCTCCTGCTCTTGCGCATTTCTGGCAGGAAGTCGCTCTTGCCGGATTATAAGGTGATTTTGTAATCCCTAAAAATATTGGCAGAAATTGAAGCATTCCTGCTGTAGTTAAAAGCACTGTAGGATTGTCAGGCACAAGGCTTGAGCTTTCTACAATTGTATGCTGATGCTTGTTTTTAAAATAATCTAAGTATAACTGTCTAATTTCATTTCCTTTTAGCATAATTAATTCCTCTAATTTCTATAAATTAATTATACATCAAAGGAATTTTTATATTTTCTTTTTAGCCTTCTTTTCCGTTATCTTTGCGTTCATCATCGGAAGCAAAATTCCCAGAGTCACGGCAGAATATGTAATACCCGCAGCGTGAGCGAGGTTAAGTTTCCACATATTTTTCTTAGCGAATTCACTTCCTTTTGCTGCAATTTCATTATGTGTTTTAAGGTTCATATCTCTGAGCCAATGTTTCAAGCCTTTACCTTCTTTTGTGTAATTGAACAAATCTTTACCGTTTTTATCCAGAAGATTTGCAACACCCTTAGCAGCAAACCCTCCAAAAACTAACCAGTTTAAGAAACCTAAATAATCTCTTGTCATTGACTCTCTAAGTTCAGTTCCGTTGTCTGCAGCCATAAACCTTCCTATAATCGTTGCTGCGTAAACTGTTTTTATAGCATTTCCGCTTGTAACAGGCCCTGTAAATTCTAACTTTTTAGCAAATTGTTTGAAATTCTTTACACCCATTACGCTAAATACCATACCTGCCATAAGAACGCTTGCTCCTAGTTTTTTAAATGGCAGCAGGCAATCCTTACGCTTCTCGCCTCTATCAGAAGAAGTATAATCTACATCACCTACAAACCCTTTCTTACCGGTCCTTTTCTCTGTGATTTTTCTGTTAAGCCACTGGTTAGTAAGCCCTAGAGCGCAAGAAGCAGCAATCGCACCAAAAGTTTTTACTTTATTTACCTTATTAATCTTGTTAATTGCGCGTTCAATTTTTTTTCCGTTATTTTTATTAAAAATATCCTTGCCCATATCGTGAGTATCTCGCAATATGTTTTCAAGTTTTGCAGAAAGTTTATGTCCGTCTATGTTTAATTCAGTTTCTCTTTCTGAGCCAAGCGCATTTGCCAGCCGGCGTTCCATAATTAAAAGAACATTTTTCTTATCATCTTTTGTTATATTTTTATCGTTGACAAGCTCACAGAATGTTTGTACAAAACCTTTTTTCGTTTTCAGATTGTCCTGAATTCCCGCATATTTCGGGTTATTCCACTTAATCTTATCCCACTTAGCTTCATCAATCCACTCAATATTTTCCCATTTTATATTCTTAAATTCATTTACCCCTTTGCCGTCACGTCCTGAAATGTTCTCAAGAACTTCGACAATATAATCTTTTGTATTTTTACTTTTATCCCACGCGCACCTTAAAGTTTCAAGAGAATCTTTTGAGTACCAGCTTTCAGGATTAATTTTTACGTCGGGTTCAATTTTTCTCGCAGCTATTTTAGAAATACCCATTGCAAATAAACCTGCAGAAAGACAGTTAATGAAAGTTCCGCTTATTTCTCTGATAAAAGTTTCCGCACCTGCATACTCATTTCTTGCTTTTGTATCATAATATGCCCTTGGAATTACCATCGCACCGACATCAAGCCCAACAGCATTGACCATCTCATTCATATCGCAAGTCCTGAGGGCGCTTGTTACTACCCCGTCCAGAGGGCCTCTAAATACTGCGCTATTTATATTATTTACTTTCATTAATTGTCCTTTCTAAATACAAAAAAAGCCCCGTTTATAAAAACGGGACTTTTCAAAAAACGTCAATTCTGTTACATAAACTTACATACCAAAATCACTCAAGTCCCGATTGAAACTTGGAGCATGAGGAGGATGAATTGTTTGTTAATTCAAAATGTAAGTTTTTCATAATACTGAAAGTATACAACCAAACTAAAAGTTCTGTCAATAGCCGGCTTGATTTCAACTGTACAATATGCTAACTTGAATTATATGAAGGACTCTTTCGGAACAGAAACTCACGCCAGAGAACTTGATATAATATACGGGATACAGCCGGCAAAGTTTAGCGAAGAATATTCTGCAAGCTGCAAATCTTTTAATCATTTCAATATTGAATGGCGTTTTATAAGAAAACAAGTATCGTCATTATTCAGGAAAACTCAAAAGAACAATGATTTTAAAACCATATTATATTTAACACTTGATATTCCTCCGCTGGATTTTATTTCTGCTTTCAGACAACAATATCCTGACAAAGATATAAAAGTATTAATACCTGTTGACAATACTGACGACGCTGAAAAATTAGTTTTTGATTTTGAATACTACCTGCAAAACCGTACGAATAATGCTTCTTTGTATAAAATGAAGCCGAATAGTTTAAACATAGATGTTTACGGACTCTATTCAGAAGCGTTTTCAGGATTTGACCGTTCCAGACTTCAATATCTTGCACCTTTTGTTAAAGCAGCAAGAATTGCAGCGCAAAAACTTAAGCCGAAAATTATTCACGCGAACAATATACCTTTTTTTCTGGGAGTAGAACTCGGCAATAAATCACATTATCCTATCAAGGTTTTACAGATTATTAATGATTTTTCAAAATTCGAAGCAGAAAAAGAAGAGGCTTTCTGGGCTGCAGTTAATCTTGCAGACTCTAAAGGTATGAAAAAGCTGTGCAGTGATAAAATTATAAAAAAATGTATTGCCTCACTATTTAACCTGCATAACACTAAACGGTTCTGTCAGATGAGAGAATGTTTAGATTTTATTTATCAAAACTATTACAAGCTTAGAAAATATCCGGAAAAATGTGATGATATAGATGAAAATATTCTTTTTAACAGATTAAATGCCAGAGTTTTAAAATTATTTCCTAAAATGGCATACGAAAATGATTTATATTACAACACTCTTTTTTATACGCTTAAAAGAGCTGATTTCTGGGCTGTTCCGTCAAAAACATATTATAATAATATTTTGACTAAACCGGAACTTTCCGGCAAAATGTTTGACAGAATATGCAAAACAAAAAACAAGAGTTCGTATGTTTCTTTTGGATGTGAAATACCGGCATCTGCAATATACAGACCTTTTACACAAGATGACTTTAGAGAGTCGCGTTTTAGAAATAAAAAATATCTTACAAGAGAATTTTCTAAAGACAGGATAAGAACACGTTTTATTGACCCTAAATTCTTTAAGTCTGATGAATACACACTTAGAGGATATCTGGATACATTCTTTGATGCCCCGCTAATTTTCTGCAAATTATCGACAAATATTTTTGCTGATGGAACAGATATAGCCCTGACTTCTATTATAAAATTATTAGAAGAATTTAAAAATGTACAGGTGATTATAAATATCCCGAACGGACTTGAAAATAATCAAATTACGAACTGGGTAGAATATCTTGAACAAAAAATCGGCTGTGCCGGCAAATGGCTCTTCATAGACGGCGAGATAAATCTGGCTCAATTCTATGCATCTTCGGATTTATCCTTTTTCTGTGCAAGAAACAACATAACATCTAACGAACACTTTACTGCAATGAAATACGGATGCGTTCCTGTAGCATTAAGAAACGGTATCTATAATGACACAATATCAGATATTTTTGACGATATGACCTTAGGATGCGGCCTTAAAACAAAAACTTCAATAAATACGGAAGAAGATATTTCTGAAAGTTTCAATGCTGTTGTCACAAAAGCACTTAATCTCTATACAAACAATCCTGCTAGCTGGAAACTGCTTATTAAAAATGCCATGAATTATAATGCAGGCTGGACCTTTGACAAAATTGAAAAATTCAACCGAATATACTCTGCGTTATGATTTTCTTGATGTAACCCATTCTGGAAGAAATTTTTGTATAAATTTATACAACGGCTCTCTTCTAAGATTTAATTTTTCTGCAATTGAAGAAATATTATCCCCTTTTGCAAGGCAATTGGCAACAAAATTTTTTCGATATTCAAGTTCTATTTTTTTAGGAGTAACTCCGCTTATTTCTTTAATTTTTTCTGCAAGCAATTTAGCACTTATTTTAAACTCTTTTACTATTTGTGGAGCTGTTTTTCCACTTTTAAGCATTTCGAGAATTTCTTGCCAGTCAATATTACTTTGCGGACGTCCAAGTTTCCTCTTCAAACCTAAATCACCACGCCTGCGTGCAATCGTTGATGCTTCTACGTATAGAATATCTGCGATTTGCTCATCTGTATAGTTTTGCTTATATAGCTCTTCAAGGTGTTGGTCAAATAACACTTTGTTTGAAGGATAAGAGTTCTTTTTAAGCCACTTCCTTGAATATTCTTCGCTGATTCCCGTAAGTTTACGGACTTTTGCACATGGCACCCCTTGCTCTAACAGCGGCAGCGCTTCATTATAAAAAAGCTCACGGTGCTTTTCAGAAGGAAGCTGCAAACCATATTCCCGTATTTTACGCATAATAGTACCTGTAGTGACGCCAAATTTGCGTGCAATCTGTGCAGAAGATTTATCTTTCGCAAGAAGCATTTCCAGCTCTGCACGCGGAATATTTTTTGTACCGAATAAAGGGTTATAATTTTGTTGATTTGATATTATTAACATATTATTGATAAACCCCGTAAAAAATAAATTTGCTGGAAAATAAGAAAATGTCGGAAAGTTTTTCAACTTTCCAACATTTTCTTAAGATTTTTACGTTGCAATCGTCAAGTTCCGCCCAGTGTTCTCCGGCTCACCGCCGCTGAATTCAGGCTTCACTCCGGCTGCCGCATTCTACATCATGCCGCCCATACCGCCCATGCCGGCCATTGCTGACATATCAGGAGCTTTTGATTCTTCCGGAATATCAACAACTGCTGCTTGAGTTGTAAGAAGCATTGAACCTACAGATGCTGCATTTTCAAGAGCACTTCTTGTAACTTTTGCAGGGTCTACAATACCAGCAGCGAACATATCTGTATATCTGTCAAGAAGAGCATCGTAACCATATGCATCTTTTTCAGCTCTTACATTTTCAACAACAACATCAGATTTTGCACCTGAGTTGAAAGCAATTGCTCTCAAAGGTACGTCAAGAGCTGCTGTCAAAATCTTATAACCGCTCTTTTCGTCATCTGTTTCAAATGTAATAGTGTTCATCTTAGATTCAAGTTCCTGTTGAACTCTTATAAGCGCAACACCGCCGCCTGGTACAATACCTTCTTCATTAGCTGCTCTTGTTGCGTTAAGTGCATCTTCAATTCTTAACTTTCTTTCTTTAAGTTCAATTTCTGTAGCAGCACCAACTTCTATAACAGCAACACCCCCAGCTAATTTAGCCATACGTTCCTGTAATTTTTCTTTATCGTATTCGCTGTCAGAAGCTTCAATTTGTTTCTTGATCAAGTTTACACGTTCTCTTACTGCTTCTTTTGTTTCATCACCAACAACGATAGTTGTTTCATCTTTAGTAACTGTTACACGTTTTGCAACACCCATCATATCTGTTGTAATATTTTCAAGTTTGATACCGAGTTCTTCTGTAAACATTTGACCGCCTGTTAAAATAGCGATATCTTCAAGCATAGCTTTTCTTCTGTCGCCAAATCCAGGAGCTTTTACTGCAACAGCTCTTAAAACTTTTCTCATTGTGTTAACAACCAATGTTGCAAGAGCTTCACCTTCAACATCTTCAGCGATTAACAATAATGAACGTCCATCACGTGCTACCTGTTCAAGAACAGGTACTAAGTCTGCAATTAAATTAATCTTTTTGTTTACACAAAGAACATATGCATCATCAAGAACTGCCTCCATTCTTTCTGAATCAGTTACAAAATATGGTGAAATATAACCTTTATCAAACTGCATACCTTCTACAACCTTTAAGTTAGTACCGAAAGATTTGCTTTCTTCAACAGTAATCACGCCATCGTGCCCAACTTTTTCCATTGCTTCAGCAATTAATTCACCAATTTCAGAGTTGTTACCGGCAGAAATACCTGCAACCTGTGCAATTTCTTCTTTTGTGCTTACTGATTTAGACAAATCTCTAATCTTATTGATTGCAATATCAACAGCCTTATCAATACCACGTTTCATAGACATTGGATTTGCACCGGCTGTTAAATTTTTCAAACCTTCTCTAACAATTGCCTGAGCAAGTACAGAAGCTGTAGTTGTACCGTCCCCGGCTACATCGTTTGTTTTAGATGAAACTTCTTTAAGAAGCTGTGCTCCTGCATTTTCTAAACCATCTTGAAGTTCAATTTCTTTTGCAATTGTAACACCATCGTTAACGATTTGAGGTGCACCAAATTTCTTTTGTAAAATTACATTTCTTCCTTTTGGTCCGAGAGTAACTTTTACTGCGTCAGCAACTGCATCTATACCTCTGAGAAGCGATTTTCTAGCTTCTTCTTCAAATACTATACGTTTTGCCATTTTTATATCTCCTATTACCTAATTTTTTAAACTAATACTGCTAGAGCATCTTTAATTGAAAGAATTTTGTACTCTACCCCATCCATTTTTACATCAGTTCCGGCATATTTAGCATAAAGGATAATATCCCCAACGTTAACGCCCATAGGTTCTTTTTCGCCTTTATCGTTAGTCTTGCCTTCTCCAACAGCAACAACTTCACCCTTTTGAGGTTTTTCTTTTGCACTATCCGGAATAAATATTCCGCCGGAAGTCTGTTCTGTATCTTCAATTACCTTAATAACGATTCTGTCTTGTAACGGTTTTAATGCCATAATATAATCCTCCTATTTATTTACATTTATATTTATATAATAGATTTATATTTTTTTTGAAAAAATTAAGGAAATTTTAATATTTGAATAAAATAGCAAATTTTATTTTTTCATGGTTTTATATTAAAAAAGGAGTATAATATGTCAGAAATAATGGACGGCGGGATTCGTTTTGAAAGTGTCAGACGCAACGCATACTGGAACAATGCGCATCTTGATACCCGTTTTCGTGTTTCAAAAGACTTTACAGATGATGCAATAAATCATTTAATTGACTGCAAAGAAAATCCGACTATCGGACTTTTAGCAAGGAAAAAGCACCGCACAAATAATTATCCGGATTGCTTTGAGAGAAATCTTAAAGATTTATATAAATTCAAACATGTAAAAGCTGCTGATAATGCTTTCAAGGAAACTTTCGCGTCACTTTATCCTAAAACGGGGAAAGCACGCAAATTCCTTATTGAAACGAACAGCATTGTTTTGAACTATGTTAAGCCGATTAAAAAAAATTTGCGCCGAACTCTCTTCAAACTTTTCAACTAATTTATATAGCCTATAGGTTGTACAAATATACCCCAAAACATTAAAAATGTCTTTTTTTTCACAATAAAAAACTCCTTGAACCGTGCAAGAATCGAACTTTTTTGAAAAGTTTTGAAAACATTATTCTCAATACTCCTACAAGTTTCTTCTATAAATTGCAAGGGTATAGGGCGGATATGGAAGAGTTAAATATGACATATCGCTATCTGAAAATATTTGATTGTAATTAATAGGTTTTAGTTATAATAGTTAAATAAAGGAGTATCTTAAATGGTCACAATCGATGTTAACGATTTTGAAGTTGAAAAAGAATGTTACTATCAAGGCGAAAAATATATTGTAAGGGACAATGGTGCTGTCTTAAGATATCCGAAAGATGATACGAAACCTAGATTATTAGATAACAAATGGACATTTGGTAAAGTCGGTAATCACGGATATTTATATCTTGCAAGCAAAGGAATACATAGAATTGTGGCAACGGCTTTTCATGGTGAAAATTTATCAAAAGAATATATTGTTGATCATATTGATACAAATAAACAAAATAACCGCCCCGAAAACTTACGTTGGATTACTAAAGAAGAAAATATTATGAATAATCCCAACACGAGAGATAAAATACAATATATAACTGGATGTTCAATAGAAGAATTAAAGGGAAATAATTGGGAAGAGTTACATAAATACACCAGTGAAAAACAAAATACATCTTGGATGCGACCAACTACAAAGGAAGAGGCAGAGAATTTTCATAAAAAACAAGAACAATGGTTAAATAAAAAATCTGAAATGAATGAAGAAAATCAAAAATTATATGAACAATTAATGAAAATATCTAATATTCAAGAAAAAAATCAAAAAGAAAAAATTGGTATGGAAGAATGGGTATTTGAACCTTCAAAAGAAAGAAATATAGATATTTTTAAATATTATTTTCCTTCTATTAATATGAATGCAGTTCAAACATATAAAACACCTACAGAATTTCAATGTTGTCCAGATGTAACTACAGAAAAATCATTGGATATTTATTATATAAATTTAGATAAAAACAAATTATTTTCTCAAAATCAATATTACAAATCATACATAATAAAAGCTGATTTCGATAAAAAAAAGGAATTCATATTAGTACAATGTTTAAGTTTAAATAATAAAAAGGATGAAAGCTATTCTTTATTTAAAATTAAACTAGAACATAATTATTATGTGCATTGTTATAAAAAACAATTTAATTCTAAGGATGATTGTGATGTCATTTATGATTATTTATTGAATAAAATCCCCTTTGATGAACATAATTTGATTTTATGGGAATATGAATATATGTAAAAGGAGAAATTATGAAAAAAAATATTTTGTTTTTTGTTGCAGGAATGGTTACTATGTTCGTCATTATTTTACTAATTGGTACTATTACTCAGCATGATGAAGATGGATTTCCTGGCCTTACTATTTTTGAGGAAGATGGAGCTTGTGTAAGTTCAACAAAACAAATAGAAATATTTCAAACGTTAGCACATAATATTGCTTTAGCTCATACAAAAAAGAAACTAGCTTCATCATTAGAAGTAGATGACCTTTTGATTTTAATATTGGGGGATGAAAATTCTCATTTTTATGATGAACAAAAAATTACTATTCCAAGTGGTAAGTGTGCAAAACAAGTTGGCATATACCAATATCATACTAAAAATGGTGATATGAAAACTGTACCTGCAGTTGAGATAAAATAAACATAATTAGACAGTATAACCTTTTGTTTTTAATCGAACTTGTGAAATACAGTTTATTATTAACATCTAGGCAAATTTTAACAGTTTGCGGGTAAAACATAGAAAAGGAGTGGGAACTGGCTTCCACTCCTTATTTCAAACTCTTTTAACACAAAAAACTCCTCGAACCGTCCAAGATTCGAACTGGGGTAAATGATTTGTATGAAGCTATAAAAAGCTTGCCTAATTGCTTTTTTAGACAGATTCAAAATTAAAAAAAATGTATTTACCCCAATGCTTGAATAGGTTTAATTTTGTTTATATCGTCAGCAATTTCACGTCTTGCAATTCTAAGCTCATAATCTTCTTGGTAACGCAAGAAGTAGCCTTGCGATAAACCAAAATATGTTGTTAATCTAAGGTCTGTATCGGCAGTAATTCTTCTTTGACCTTTGATGATTTGATGAATCCTGTTTGGTGGAACAAATATTGCATTAGCTAAAGCATTTTGAGTAAGGTTAAATGGCTCAATAAATTCTTCTTTGAGCATTTCACCAACAGTTGTTAATTCAATATATTCAGTCATTGCAATATCTCCATATTGATTATCATCTACTTATATTATATAGTACGTACCACGTAATTTCAACCCCATGAAAGTAATTTGTTAAGATAAATTACATCCCTCGCCCCTTGTGGGAGAGGGTGTCCAAAGGACGGGTGAGGGGTTGGAATGCTAATCATGATAATCCACAATTTCAACATCAAAAGAATGATTATCTAACCAACGAAAACAAATTCTATACTGGTCATTGATACGAATAGAATGTTGCCCTTGTCTATCGCCAGTTAAGACTTCTAAATGATTACTTGGTGGTATTTTTAAGTCATCAAGAACAGAAGCAACGTGGAGCATTCTTAGTTTTTGTAATGCTCTTTTTTGAATATCATGTGGAAGTTTTTTGGAAAACATTTCATTCCACACTTTTTCTGTTTCTTTGCATTTAAAGCTCTTTATCATAAGTGTATTTTACCATATTTTAAGCTAATGTTACAAATATTGAGCAAAGAGGCAATTTTTGAGGGGTAAAAAACTTTATATAAATATACAGGGGAATATTATGGGGATAATTTAATGGCAGGGTTAAACCAAGTATTAAGTTTATCAGATGATTTAGTAAGATATTTAAAAGCTTGTGGCAAAACAAGTGTTTTGCAAACTAAGCCTGTTAATCCAACACAATTAAAAGGGTTAAAATTAGCCCCTGATGCTATTGGTGATACCGTTACAATTTCCCAAAAAGTTGTTAAAAATTCTTGTACTGATAAATTGAAATTGTTATTTCCACAAAGTACACATCAATCTTTATACAAAGAAACAAGAGGGTTAATTTCAGAATTACCATTAGAACATAAAATGCTAGGTCTACGAGGAGGACAAAGAATAGCATATCCAAGGTGTAATTATAATGGACATTGTTATACTTATACAGTTAATCGTTTTGTTCACTCTCCAAAAGGTTATACAAGTGAATTAGATGATTGCATTGCGGTTCTTTTATATAATGGAGATGATGCTTATTTATATCACCTAGCTCCTAACGTGCATAAGAGTGAAATTGCAATATCAGATATGCAAAGAGGTATAAGTGAAACAATTGAAATGCTTGGAAAAGGAAATAAAAAATGCACCGCGGTATTGGTTGGAGGAGATGATGCCAAAGACAGTGTTTCTTTATATAAAAATATTTCATCTGTTTTAGGGAAGCATGATATGAAGCCACAAGAGGTATTATTTGCTGAAGGTAATAAATCTATATATTATGATATTAAAAAAGGTATTCTAATTATTGATGATGGATTTCATAGTAATATGCAAGCGTTGAAAACTGAATATAAAATAGTAAATATTTAAAACATTTCCCCTGCATTAAAAAATTCCCCAGGTTCTCTTGGTTTTGCTCCACGCTCAGAAAGTTTCGCAATAGAACCTTCGGTTCAAGTTTGCTCAATTTCCTCGCTATCCGGACTAGCAACTCCGTTGCGTCATCCGTACGCAAATCCGCTGGACTCTGAGTCCTAACACTAGAAATTTCAAGCAAAGAAAATGTCGGGACAAGCCCGACTCTTTTCTTTGCAATAAAAAACTCCCCAGGTTGGACTCGAACCAACAACCTACCGGTTAACAGCCCGATTTTCACCTAGTTTTTTGATTATAACTGATTATGTTTGAAATTGCAAGAACGCTTTATTATCAACGTTTTAACCGTTTTTGATAGTTATTGATTTTTATTAATTGTTTATGATTTTGATACGATAGGTCGGGAAATAGTCGGGAAGAATTCTAATTATTTTCTAATTCTGTTAATGTAAAATCTGAACCTAAATTATCAGCCAGTTCACTCAATAATTGAACTGGAGATATTCCCAATCCTTCAGCAATTTTCCAAAATGTTGAGAGGTTTATATCTTTACAAACTCCAAGCTCTGCTTCTCTCCATGTTGATTTAGACATAGAAGCTTCTGCTGAAATTGAGTAAATAGTTTTATTCTGATTTTGTCTATGCTTTTTAATAACCTCACCAAGAGTTTTTATTAGCTTTTCTCTATTATTTTCAACAAAATCTTGCATAATTTAATTTTAGTGTTAAATTGAGATTACTAGATTGCCATAGCAACCTAGTAACATAAGATTATACTTTATTTCATTATGAGAAAATACTTTAAATACTATTATATAATTTTACTATTCAGCTATTTAGGGGTAAATATTGTTCTTGCGTCAGAAAACAAGTATCCTGTGCATCTTTATAAAGAAGCAGTTTATCAACATAGCTGGTGTAGCGCAAGGAATGGTATTGAAGAATATGAAAACAGTGATTTTACGAGAGTAGATTGTTTAACCTCAACACATGCTGTAGAATTTGACTTTGCTAAGAAATGGGCTGAAAGTATCGGACAAGCTTTACATTATCAGTTAATGACAGGAAAAAGGGCTAAGGTTGTATTAATATTAGAGAATCCGGCGAGAGAAAAGATTTATTATGACCGTGTAAAACGATTAGCAGAAATTTATAATTTTGATGTTGAATATATTACCCCTAATGATTTAACTTTTTACTGATTTTATATCCTATTATCCTATTTACAATAATAAATAATTTATATACAATATTGCTTATGTTAAAGGGGTAAGTATGAAATTTTTGTTTTCTCACCGAAATTTTCCGGCTCAATTTAGACATATTATGATTGAATTGGCAAAAGATTCTAAGAATGAAATTATTTTTATTACTGGAACTAAAAATGATGTTCAAATTAGAGGAGTCAAAAAATTTGTTTATAAGCCAAAACGAGAAGTTGCAGAGGACTGTCACAGATATCTGAAGAATTATGAGGATAATGTTATTCATGGACAAGCTGCTGCTGAAGTTGCAATAGCTTTGAAGAAAAAAGGGTTTGTGCCAGATGTCATGTATGTTCATGCTTGGGGAAATTCAATGTTTCTAAAAGATATTTTTCCAGAAACCCCTTTGGTTAATTTCTGCGAGTGGTACTATAACGCACATAACTCCGACATTGATTTTATAAATAAAGACATAAGTTATGATAAACTTGCAATGACAAGATGTCGTAATGCTCAAATTGCATTAGATATGATAGCTTGTGATAAAGGTATTGCACCGACTGAATGGCAAAAATCGCAGTTCCCTAAAGATTTTCATAATAAAATTGAAGTTATTCACGATGGAATTGATACTGACTATTTTATTCCTAATAGTGATGCAATATTAAAAATCCCAAATTCAAATATTGAACTTTCAGCAAAAGACGAAGTTGTGACTTATGCAACAAGAGGTATGGAACCATATAGGGGCTTTCCTCAATTTATGGAAATAGCGGAAAAATTATTAAAAAGACGTCCTAATGTTCATATTGTAATAGGGGGGCAAGACCGAGTGTGTTATGGTGCGCCACCGCCAGAAGGTACGTACAAAGAATTAATGTTAAAGAAGCTTGATTTAGACATGAGTAGAGTTCATTTTACAGGCGGATTGCCTTACGGTGAATACAAAAAATTATTACAGATATCTTCAGCACATGTATATTTAACATATCCTTTTGTATTATCTTGGTCTATGTTAGAAGCGATGTCAACAGCCTGCTGTATAGTAGGCTCTAAAACTGCTCCGGTAGAAGAAGTAATACAAGATAATAAAAATGGCTTTCTTGTAGACTTCTTTGACATAGATAGCTTGGTAGATAAAGTTGAATATGTACTTAATAATCAAGAAAAGGTGCTGACAATAAGAGAAAATGCCAGAAAAACTGTTGTAGAAAAATATGACTTAAAAAAACTTTTACCACAGCATATAAATATTATAAAATCACTAACAATATAATTTATTTTTTATATTGTGCAATTTTAGTAGAAATAAAACTCTCTGTAAGGTTGACCTGTTCTTTTTCATGCGTTTGTTCATTATCAAGCATTAATTCTTCCAATTCCTTTGTTTTAGCTTCAATTTCACTTGTTAAATAATATTTTAGTGCATCAACAGCAGAAGCTCCCGTCAGTTCAGAATACCTGCTTGTTTTTTCAAAATATTCGTCTACAAGTTGATTATGATCTAATACTCCTCCATTTAAATAAGCACATTTTTTCTGAAGTATAAGTAAATCAATACCTTGCATATAAAGTTCTTTGTTTTCTAATCCGTCAATAGAATTTAATAAATTTTTAACTGCATTTGCTTGTATATCCCAGTTATCAAATGTATTTCCTAAAGGATTAACACCGTTTAAATCTTCATAAAATTGTTGAGCAATATCATAATCTATATTTTCTGTAATATAATCTAATTCATTAAATATTGAGACTAACCCGGGATTCGTTACGCCAAGGTCGCCAAGAATATCTTGTGAAGCTTGAGTTACTACACGCTGCTTCTCTTCATACGGAAGATACTTTGCAAGCTCTTCTTCGTTATTACACCCTAAACTATTCATATAGTCTTTAAACCCTTGTTTAAAATCAAAATCGTTAACTTTGTTGTAATAATCTTGTTTTCTGGATTCATATTCTTCCAGGCTATAAGTTTTACCGGCTTCAAGAGGACTGATTCCACCCATTGAATCGGCAAGGATTTTATTTTTCTGCCTTCCGACATATTCTGAATATGAACGACAAATACCAGTGGCATAAGGTCTATTCTCATCTCTAATACTGCCATAATCATTGCAAATATATCGTGCAATTTCTTTTTGGCTCTGTTCATTTTCTATATTTTTATTATCTTGAGCTTGAACACTATATGTTAAATAGTAATAGTCGTTGGAATTTATTGCTGAAACCATGTATGTCTCCCCACCTATACTTGTAGATTACTATTTTAAATTATAAAAGTATTACTAATAACATTTATCCTTTAAATAATGTATTAATACTAGCCACTTAGCTAATATATACATGACAAGTATTGTATGCTAATATGATGAAGTGTTACAAAATCAATAATCCATCATGATTATTGAAAAAAAGAAGGAGATTTATATGTCTACAATTACAGGAACATCGAGAAATGACACTCTTTATGGCACAAGCAGTGCTGACAGAATTTCAGGAATGTCAGGGAATGATATTCTTTATGGAGGAGCTGGTAATGATACTATATTAGGAGGTGCCGGCATAGATATTCTCCATGGCGAAGCTGGTAATGACTCTCTTGAAGGTGGTGCTGGAGGAGACACTTTAAATGGTAATGATGGTAATGACACATTAAAAGGTGATAATGGCAATGACACCTTATTTGGAGGTCTAGGTAAGGATTATTTATATGGTGGTGCTGG
>QWCY01001158.1_pt1 | contig 43419 bp, 41 predicted proteins | sample 1972631 | NCBI WGS metagenome assembly QWCY01 (sample SAMN09866696, study PRJNA288562) | Human gut metagenome isolate pre1_stool, whole genome shotgun sequencing... | isolation source: gut | host: Homo sapiens | place: USA: California
CGGTCATTGCGGATACTACGCCGATAATACCTAAGGTTACAAGTACTTCCGCCAGAGTAAAAGCGTGAGTAGAGCTTAGATTACGCCCCCCCCCCGCGTTGCACAATTAAATAAATTTTTCATTATAGCTCCTTTCATACTTACATTCTAAGTATAACTCTATATTATATAAAAAACAAGATTAACCAGAAAATCTGCAGCAAGCATATAAATTGTCGAAAGAATTGCAGCCTGTGTTGTTGATGTTCCGACTTCTTTGGCACCGCCTCTTGTACTGTAACCCTGAGTTGCACACACAAGAGAAATTAAACCTCCAAATATTGCACCTTTTAAAAGACTTATATAAATATCCCTTGTTGAAATCCAGAGCCACGCAGAATTCATATACCTTGCGGGATGTAAATCTATAGCAGCCTGTGAAACAAGCATCCCGCCGGTAATTCCTACAAGTTCAGCAAGAAGAACAACCATGGGAACTGTCAGCATGCCTGCTATAATTCTCGGAGTAAAATAATATCCAACAGGATCAACTTTTAAAGTTTTCATTGCATCAACCTGGCTTGTAACCTGCATATTTGCAATCTCTGCAGATATAGCAGTTCCTGCCCGCGCACCTATTGCCAGAGCTACAAAACCGGGAGCAATTTCTCTTATCATAACAACGGCAATAGTTCCGCCTATATACGCTTCTGCACCGCTCATAAGAAACTGCTTTGATACCTGAATGGTTATAACTGCAGCGGCAATAAAAGCTATTATCAAGGAGATGGGAAGAGAATCATAACTTATTGCGGCAGCTTGAGCAATAACACTGGAAAAACGCACCTGAAACAGGTACTTAATACTTTTTATTAAATTTTGAACGCACAAACCTAAAAATTCAATCATTTTCTCATATAAAATATTGCCCTCTCTCAAAAGAGAGGGCAATAATAATAATTTAGTAAACAGGCATACACCATTTTTTATATTTTGCAACTTTTCCTTTAACAACGTCAAAGTATAGTTTTTGCAATGATTTAGAAATTTCGCCGACATTACCGTCGCCGAGTTTTCTGTTATCAACACTTACAATCGGGCTTACCTGAGCACCTGTACCGCAGTAGAAAGCTTCATCGGAAATATACAATTCCGTTCTGTCAATAGCACGTTCTTCAGTTTCGATACCTAATACATCTCTTGCAAGTTCCATAATAGTATTTCTTGTAACGCCTACAAGAATATTATCTGTTTTTGTTGTGGTAATAAGTTTACCGTTTTGAACAAGGAACAGATTCATTGCAGAACCTTCCGTAACCTGTCCTTCTTCATCAAGAACAATTGCATCATCAAATCCCATATTGTGCGCATCAGTCTTAATCAAAGCAGCGTTGGCATAAGAGCCTGCGACTTTAGCACGGGGAGGAATAGCATTATCGCTGTTTCTTCTCCAGCTTGATACACAAACTTTCAAACCTTTTGATGTATCAATGTAATCTCCCATTTTATTTGAGATAATTAAAAAAGAGTCTTCATTATCATATAATCCGGGACCGACTTTTTGAGCTGATTTGTATAATGTCGGACGCATATAGCAATCTTCTTTATAATTATTTTTTGCCAGTAATTTTTTAGTAATTTCGCAGTATTCTTCAACAGTATACGGACTTTCCATACACATAATTTTGGCACTTCTTTGAAGTCTTTCATAGTGCTCGTGAACTCTGAAAGCATATAATTGTTTTTCTTCTTCATTCCAGTATGCTCTTATACCTTCGAATACGGCAGTTCCGTACAGGAAAGCATGTGTACGAACAGGAATCATTGCTTTAGACGCATCTACGTATTCACCGTTCATAAAATAAAACTCTGTCATAATCCCTCCTTAGTTTTATATAAATTACTATACCATGAAAGAGATAAAACAGAGTTATGTGATTATAAAATCTTAACTTATTCTTTAAAGGCAAACCGTTTTTTATTAGTAAGATGAGAATTTCCGAGATTAGCAGTTTCAATGAATTTTTTAGCATCATTTACGGGAATTGCAAAACCTATGCCGATATTTGAAATATTATTATCAGGATTATATATAGACTGTGAAATTCCTATAACTTCTCCCTGAGAATTTAAAAGAGGACCTCCGGAACAACCGGGATTTATTGCGGCATCGGTTTGAATTCTCCCTTTTGCATAGTCAATTCTTGATACAATTCCTGAAGTTAAAGTTCCCGAAAATCCGAACGGGTTCCCGATTGCCAGAACTTTCTGCCCGACTTTTACATCGGAAGAATCCCCGAATGATATTGTTTTCAAGTTCTTTTTAGCATCAATCTTTAAAAGAGCCAAATCTTTATTTTTACCCATTTTCGCAAGTATTGATGCCTTATAAACTTTTCCGTCATAAGTGGTTACATCAATATCTTTCGCTCCTTCAATAACATGTGAGCCCGTCAGGATTACACCGTCTGAACGAACAACACATCCCGTACCTGCCGAAAATCCGTCAGTTAAATTTGCATCAATTGCCACTATAGCAGGATTAATTTTTTCGTAAACACTTATATTTATAAGTTCATCAGGTGCAAAATTCTGAGCTGATACAGGCAATAACGTCAATATAACAAAGGTCAGATATAAAACAATTCTTTTAAGCATATTACTCCCCTTTTTATTATTATTATCCACTATTCCCCGAATTGTTCATTATACTTAAAAATTTTTATAAGGGCATTATTAAATTTATTACAATTATAAATATATTAAAAAAGCTCTCTTTTTAAGAGAGCTTTATGCGTTAATAATTCATTTCCCAATTATCATTGAGTATTTTGCCGAAACAACCATAAAAATCAAAACCGGTTGTACAATATTTATCATATAAGCTCTGCCGTGTGGAAGCCGTTAAAGGTGCAGAAGATCCATAGTCATCAATTACACCGTTGGTATATACCATAAGCCAAAATATATCGCGTCCTGATATATTGGGACCTTTTTTCCCATTTATATCAACTGCAATATTCAATATTCTTTCTCCGTCTTGTACAAATCCAGGTCTTAAAGCTGCACCATCAGCTAACACATAAGATTTTACATTTCTGTTATACATAGCTGATGACATTACATTTCCATTCATTGCTTTATACTCATCAGCAAAACAATTATCCATAGTATCACATTCCTGTACAATCTTAAAATAATCTTTTACAAAATTGTCCAAGTTATTTGCATTGACTAAACCGGCTTCCTTAAGATTTAAAGCATTTCTATCTGTTTGATAAAGCTCAAGAGCTTGAGATAATTCATTATAAACTTTATGTAATTGAGTTACATAAGTTTTTCTCTGGTGATTTTGCATCAATGAAGGCACGGTCATTGCGGATACTACGCCGATAATACCTAAGGTTACAAGTACTTCCGCCAGAGTAAAAGCGTGAGTAGAGCTTAAGTACTTCCGCCAGAGTAAAAGCGTGAGTAGAGCTTAGATTACGCCCCCCCCCCGCGTGACATAATTTAATAAGTTTTTCATTATAGCTCCTTTCTTTTTTATTATAATTATTATACCATGTTAATTACATTTATTAACATGTAATGGATTTTTAATATCCTTTTAAATAATATATTAATGTGAAAGGATTATTATGGAATTAGTTTTAGACATTTTATATATTTATGCGGCAGTATACTCTTTGTATTTTCTTGCTCTTGCAATCAGAAATCTTAATGATAAACCGTTCAAGATTGAAAAAAGATATTCACAATATGAAGAAAAAGATAATCTTGCAGTTGTAATATATGCAAGAAACAATAAGATTACACTTGAAAATCTTATTAAAGAGTTAAAAATGCAGGATTATCCCATAAATAACTTTAGAGTGTTTGTAATTCTTGACAACTGTTCTGACGGTTCCGAACATCTTTTCGTTAATGAAAGTTTTGTGAATTTAATTAATATTACAGGCGTCGGGACTGTAGGAAAAGATCAGGCTGTTTCGATGCTTATTGAAAGATTGTCAAAAGATCAGACAATTGATTCCTATGTTTTCATAGACGCGGACAGAAGTATTCCATCAAATTTCTTAACAACAGTTAATTCCGCTCTTATAAATAACAGTGCGTTAAGCGGAGAAACTCTTATTATAACCGACAATCTCGGACCTGTTGATAAAATTAAAGCGGCTTATCAAAAATATCATATGAATTTTATGAGAAAAGCCCGCTCATTATTCGGACTTGCTGCAAGTGCCGATTCAGGCGTATTTGTTATTAAAAAAGATATTGTTGATGAAATAGGCTCTGTTGACTTCAAAGACATTAATGCCGAACTTAAATACAGTATGCTTTTGTCTAAGATTAAATGTCCCTGCACTTATAATCCTAATATTCAAACATACGTTGATACCGCAAATTACGAGTTTAGAAAACCGCGGCTTTCAGCAAGACTTGATTTGTTCAAAAACTGTTTTACACAAATATGGTCTAAAAACTTTATATTTGCAGAACACACTTTTTCATTGTTAAATCCGAATATCTGGATGATATTGATTATTTATGCTGCAGTAATGAAACATTCATACAGATATTATTTCTTTGTTGATTTTAAAATAGTTCTTTTCACATTCTTAATTCTTGTTGCAGGGTTTGGCATAAGTTTAATTAATTCGAAATTAAGATTTAGAGAAATAGTTTTACTATGTTTATATCCGATTTATTCATTATGCCATATTATCAAAAACCTTCCGCCAATAAGAGTTATCAGAGCCAAAATTACCCGGCGTGAAGAACTTCCCGAAGGTACAGAAAAACTTGAAATAGAAGCATTTGTTATGAACAATGCAGGCAGAGAACTTCCTTGTAAGCTTGAATTTATATCAGAATCAGGACTTGCCAAAATAAAATTCATGTATAAAAATAAAAAATTTATCACAGGCAGACATTTAAGAATGATTGACGCATTACAGGAAATCAGGCAGAAATTATATGATTACGGCTTTGTTCTTAAAATATGCAGCTGTTGTAAGTATTTCACATCAAATGTCGACGGATCAACAAATATGTTAAAGGGTTTTTGTAACAGCGATTACCCGAGTCCTTCAATTAACGGTAAAAAACCAACATTAATCTGGAATTCCTGCACAGATTTTGAACCTGCAAGGGTTACTAATCTGCTTGAGGAAATGGCTGAAGAACAAGAGATTGAGGAATAATCTCATTTAACATATAAAACGAACCGCATATTATTTTCAAACTGTTTTGCGGCAATTGTTCAAGCGACGTAAATATTTTTGAAGGGAATTCGCAAGACTCCTGTAATTCTTTTATAGAACAGGAGTTTTTGTTATTAAAGTGATAGAAATAAATATCGTCACATTTAGAAAAAAGGATTTCCATCATTTTCTTGTAATCTTTATTTCTTAAGCAGCCGAATACAAAGCATCGCGGTTTATCAGGATAATAAAAATCCAAACTTTCACGAAGAGCCGCCGCACCGTTAGGATTATGAGAAGCGTCGACAATTAAATCTTCACGGCAAATCTGAAACCTGCACGGGTGTTTAATATCTTTTAATGCTTCCTGAATAAGATTTTCTGAAATTTGCGGAAAGAGATATCTTACAGCCGCAAGTGCCAGAGACAAATTTTCCTGCTGGCAGCTTCCTTTTAAAGAAAGATTTGATGTATCTTCAAAAGGAGTTACCATTACAAATAAAGAGTTGCATTCATCAGCTTTATCTTTAATTTCCTCATACCCTTCACAGGTAAAGACAGGGCAATCAGGTTTAATAATTCCCGCTTTTTCAAATGCAATTTTAGATTTTGTATTTCCAAGGCGCTCGGTGTGGTCTAAGTCTATATGAGTTATAATTGAGCATAAATTACTTTTTATAACATTTGTTGCATCAAATCTTCCGCCAAGCCCTGTTTCCAAAACAACAACATCCACATCGTTATCGGCAAAATATTTAAACATCACAGCCGTTAATATTTCAAATTCTGTTAAGTGAATGTTATTCTCATCAGCAATTTCACAAATCTCAAATAGATATTTAGCAAAATCTTCTTTTGAAATATTAAAACCGTTAATTTGAATTCGTTCAGTATATTCAAAAATATGAGGACTTGTATAAAGTCCTGTTTTTATTCCTGCTTTTGATAAAATAGCTGCAATAATTGCACAAACAGAACCTTTACCGTTCGTGCCCGCAACATGTATACATTTTAATTTATCCTGAGGATTTCCGAGAAGCCCTAAAACAGCTGATATTCTATCAAGTCCTAAATTAATATAAAACTTACCCTGTGATGTCAAAAGTTCTATTGCCTTATTATAATTATTTTCCATTTGCAATTTCTTTCAATTGTTCTACAATTTTTTCAGTACCGTCTAATTTCGCTAAATCACGGGAATTTTTCTGCAATTCCTCTAATTTGGATTTATCGTTTAACAGAGAATATACGGTTTCATTTAAACTTTTTCCATTTATATCGCCATCTTCAATATATAAACCTGCATTTTTATCTGCCATAAATCTTGCGTTCTTACGCTGATGATCAGCTGCGGCATGAGGATATGGCACAAATATAGGAGCAATGCCTGATGCACATATCTCTGATATACTCAAAGATCCCGAACGGGATACTGCTATGTCAGAAGCCTTTAATACCGTCACCATGTCTTCAAAATACGGCTTTACAATAATATTTTTGTCAGCCTCATATTGAGGATATATTCTTATCAACTGCTCAAGAACTCTATCATAATTCCTTTTACCGGTTTGAAAAATTATCTGTAAATCATAATCTTTTGAAAAAGTTTTTAAAACTTCAACAGCCGCATCGTTTATTGATCGCGCCCCCTGCGAACCGCCCATAATACAAAGCGTTAACTTATCCTGCAACCCCATAGAATTTCTTGCTTCTTGTTTAGACAAAGTTTTAAAAGATGAACGAATAGGATTTCCATTAACCTTGCAATTTTTATTTTTAATAAAGTTACAGGCACATTCAAATGCAACGGAAACACACTGCGCGCCTTTTGCTAACTTTCTTGTAACAAGCCCGGGCTGTGCATCACAATCATGCATCATATAAGGGACATTCATTAATCTTGCCGCAATAAGAGCAGGTGCTGAAACATATCCGCCTGTTCCAAAAATGGCATCGGGTTTATATTTTTTGATATAACAACAGCATTTCAAAACAGCAAAACTTAACTGAAATCCCCATTTTATAAGTTCAAAACCAACCTTTCTCGGCATACCGTGAACATTAATACCTAAAAAATTATAACCTTTTTTAGTAACAATATCATATTCCAAATTTTTAGGGTTACCGATGTAATAAACTTCGTCATCCTTCAAACTCTCCGCTACCGCAATAGCAGGATAAATATGACCTCCTGTGCCTCCGCCGGTTATAAAAAATCTGCTCATTAAAATCTGTTCCTTATCTTTTTAATTCTCTTTTTAGAAATATTTAAAAGTATTCCCACCATAATCATTGAAACAATCAGAGAAGAACCGCCGTAACTTATAAAAGGAAGGGGTACCCCCGTTGTAGGCAGGAATGAACTTGCAACACTCATATTCATAAATGCCTGAAAAACTATAGAGAAAGTAATACCCACGGCAAGTAATTTTCCGTACATATCAGGACATCTTGCGGCAATAACAAATCCGCGCTGCATAAATGTAAAGAATAATCCGATAACAAGAACGCATCCGACAAAGCCTAATTCTTCCGCAATGATTGCAAAAATAAAGTCTGTATGACATTCTGGAAGGTATGAAAGTTTTTGAATAGAACCGCCGTAACCAACACCGCTAAATCCGCCTGAGGCAAAAGCAATAAGCGATTGAATAATATTATATCCTGCGCCTAGAGGATCGGATTCCGGATGCCGCCATGTTTTTAAACGCTGAAGCTGGTAAGGTTTAATAATTGTGGTAAGTCCTATTACTACTGTTACAAACATTGTTCCGACACAGCTTAAAAACAGTTTCATAGAGCCGCCTGCAGCCATATACATTACAACTGTTGTCATTCCGAGAAGAATAACCATTGATAAGTTCGGCTGAATAAAGATTAATCCCGCCATCGCAATTATGGGGAAAAACGCCCAAACCCACTTATTCTGGTCAAATAAATTCGCGTCCTTACGGAATGCATTTGCCAGCAAAAGAACAACGGCAGGTTTTGCAAATTCCGAAGGCTGCAATTGAAACCCGGCAATATTAATCCATCTTTTTGCTCCGTTTACGACAACACCAAGAGGTGTAAAATCAACCAGAAATAATGAAAGCAAAATTGCGGACATTATTATAACATTCCAGTCGGCAAGCTTCTTATAATCATAATTCATAAAAAACTTCAAACCGAAAAAACCGACAACAAAACAAATTAACTGTTTTATCAAAAATTGAGCGGGATTTCCGCCTTCATCAAGGCATTTCGGCGCAGTTGCCGAAAATATTGCCAGAAAACCTATTATTACAAGAAAAGCAACAACAATTAAAAGTGTCTTATCCGGAGAAGATATTATAACACTCTGAATTTGAGACTGATTGTTATTATCACGTGGATTACGCCTCATTGATCTTTGATAAGACATATTCTTTGAAAACCTTTCCTCTTTCCTCATATCCGCTAAACATGTCAAAACTTGCACAAGCAGGTGACAATAACACAACATCGGGTGTTAGATCAATTGATTTATCAATTGCCGACTGCATTGTGCCTTCTCTTATTATATTTTCAAAACCGTTTTTTCTGAGATTATCTTCAAATCTGTCTGCAGCTTCACCAATAAGAATTACGGTTTTAATATGATTTTTAATTGCTTCACAAAACTCCGTTAAATCGGTATTTTTATCACGACCGCCCGCAATTAATACAACATCACAGTTGTTAAAAGAATTTATTGCAACTAAACTGGCTTCAGGATTTGTAGCCTTAGAATCATTGTAAAAAAATGTTTTCCCGTTTTGCGCAAATTTTTCAAGCCTGTGCTCGGGAACCTTAAATGACATTATAGAATTTTTGATATCTTCATTTGAAATCCCTTCAAGTTTTGCAACGATTACAGAACACATAACATTCTGATAATTATGATTTCCGATTAAAGGACAATCTTTCAAATCTATAATTTTTTCTTCTTTTCCGCCACGCTTAAAATAAATGGCTTCATCTTTTATGTAAGAACAATTATCACCGATTTCAGCATCAAACAAAAATACAATGTCGCCGCATTCTTTAGAAAAGTCCAAAAGTCTTTCATCTTTTGCGTTTAAAACAGCAAATGCCGGAGCTTGAGGAGATTTAAAGATCTTAGCTTTAGCATTAAAATAATTTTCCAATCCTTCATGCCAGTCAATATGGTCGGGAGTAAAATTCGTAAAAACTGAAATTTGAGGTTGGAACGAGTTACTGTACTCTAGCTGAAAAGAACTGCATTCACACACCATAAAATCAATGTCCTTATCAAGCAAATCGCAGGGCGGAACGCCGTAATTCCCGCAAGGTTCAGCTTTATATTCACTTGATAAAATATGAGCAGTCAAAGCAGTTGTTGTTGTTTTTCCGTTAGTTCCCGTTATTGCAATAAACGGAGCCCCCGTTTGCGACGCTGCAAGCTCAATTTCCGAAATTACTTTTATTTTATTTTCTTTTAGTTTCTGCATAATATCCGCACGCGGAGGAATTCCCGGGCTTGTCACTGCAATATATGCATCTTTAATAAATTCTTCACTGTGTCCGCCCATCTCAATGTTAATTCCGAGTTCTCGAAGTTCCCTCAATTTTTCCGTATCTTCGGGCTTTTGTTCTCTTGCTTCGGTAATATAAACTTCCGCACCGGCACTGTTTAAATATCTGGCAGCAGATATTCCGCTTTTAGAAAAACCGAGTACAAGAACTTTTTTATCTGTAAATTTTAAATTAGGGCATAATGATTTCATTTTATATAATTCCTCTGTTTAACAAGATGTAAAGTATTATCGCAGCTGACGAAAGAATTGCTGAAACAAGGGCAAAAACAAAGACTATTTTCTTTTCGCTCCATTCGCATAACTCAAAGTGATGGTGTATCGGCGACATTTTAAAAACTCTTTTGCCTGTAGTTTTAAAACTTGTAACCTGAATTATAACAGAAAGAGTTTCCATAACAAAAACACCTGCAATTAAAACAAGCAAAATTTCAAATTTACCCATAACAGCAACAGTGCCCAAAAGTCCGCCGATTGCAAGCGAACCTGTATCACCCATAAAAACTTGAGCTTTTGGCTTGTTATATTTCAGAAAACCTGCTAAAGCTCCCGCAACAGCCGCAGAAATTATAGAAGCCTCCGGATATCCGGAAAATAAACAAATTAATGCACAGGCTAAAAAAGAAAATATACCTGTTGAAGCAGCCAACCCGTCAAGCCCGTCAGTTAAATTGTAAGCATTTGAAGCACCTGTAATGACAAATACAGCAAATACAGGATACAACCAGCCTAAATGCAAAATATAATGACCTATTGCAACATCACCCGCACCTGATTTTGACATCATTAAGTATAAAGTAGGAAGCATTGCAATTGCGATTTGTCTTAAAAGTTTTCCTCGCGGGGTTAATCCATCGTTGCCTTTACCTTTTAGCTTTATATAATCATCCTGAAATCCGGCGAAAGTATAAAACAATAAAGTTAAAAGGATTATAAAAGCTTCGGTGTTTAGTCTTTGAGCCATGGCAAGGGTAATTACCGAACCCAGCATTACGGCAAGAATTATAAAAATTCCGCCCGTAGTTGGAGTTCCCTGTTTTTTTGCATGAGCTTCGGGCGCACAGTCTTTAACATACTGTCCTATCATATGTTTCCTTAAAAAATCAATATATGGCACTCCGAAAAGCAAACATAATATCATTCCAAGCAAAAATGCAACTGCAAGCATTATCATTTTTTATACCCTTTCCAACAACTTTTGTTTTATCTTTTATATAATCGTCAGGCACTTCGTGCCCCTTTTATACCCTTTCCGACAACTTTCGTTCAATCTTTTATATAATCGTCAGGCACTTCGTGCCCCTTTTATACCCTTTCCGACAACTTTCGTTCAATCTTTTATATAATCGTCAGGCACTTTGTGCCCTTTTTTACCTCTTTTATTTCAAATTTTCTATAATTTCCTCAAACTTCATTGCTCGAGAAGCCTTTAAGAATATTGTAATACCGCCATGTAAATTATCAAGAATGTAACGAGATGTTTCAATATTGTTATCAAAATGTTTTACTTCAAATCCGTATTTAGAAAGTTCTTCTCCGATATAATAAGCAAGTTCACCTACCGTAAGGAAAAATGCATTATTACCTCTGAATTTTCTGCCCAAATATTCCCCGACTTCGCGATGAAATTCAATTTCATTTTCGCCGAGTTCTCCCATGTTTCCGAGGATTACAACAGGATTTTTGTAAAGCTCTAAAAATGTTGAAACAGAAGCTTTCATTGATTCGGGATTAGCATTATAACTGTCATTTATAACACTAAATTCTCCTGCGTTTTCAAGCTCCCATCGTTTTTCGATAGGATGGTACTTGTATAAACCCCGCTTAATTTCTTCATAAGACATTCCGAGTTTACAGCCGAGTTCTATTGCAAAAAGAGAATTCTCAATATTATAATCACCCTCTACATTAAGTTCGTATTCTTTATTTTTATAAATGAATTTAGAATAACCGCTTCTTTTTTCTAAAACATTAACATCATTAATTGAGCAGAAAACTTTATTGCCTTTAAAATCCGCGAATTTTTTAATTCTTTCACAGTCGTTTGCAATTAACGCATTCTTTAAATATTTCGTAATCTCGCATTTAGCTTTTGCAATATTATCAAGGCTTCCCAGACGGCCTATGTGTGCTGAACCGACATTTGTAATAATCGCATAATCAGGTTCGCAATATTTGGAAATAAGCTCAATTTCACCTAAACCGCGCATACCCATTTCAACAATCAAAACTTCCGTATCTTCAGGCATAGAAAGAACTGTCTGACAAAATCCTATTTCATTATTGTGATTTGAAAAAGTTTTATGAGTTTTAAATTTTTCGGAAATAACGGAAAATACCATCTCTTTTGTTGTAGTCTTGCCCGAACTGCCCGTAATCCCGATAACCTTAGGATTGTATTTACGACGTGCAAAATTTGCTATCTGTAAATAAGCTTTTAATGTATCAGGAACTTTAAGCGTAAAAGCAGCAGGACAATCATCCTTTGTACAAAAACACCCTGCAGCTCCTGCCTCAATAGCCTTATCACAAAAATTTTCTCCGTCAAAGTTTGCACCTTTCAAGGGCAAATACAAATCACCCTTTTTTATTGTTCTTGTATCTGTGGAAATTTCAAAATCCCCGTCTAAAGCACCTTTGATTTCGGCATTAGATGCTTTTTTCAAATCATCAACAGTAAATCTCATTTTTCTCAAAATTTCTCCCTCTCAAATAATTTTACCCCAAACAAACCTCTGAAAACATAACGTAAATAAATGTTAATAGTGCTTGACAAGGGGTTTTGAGCAGGTGATAATATCTATGTATTAGTATGCGGTAACTCGTTAATAATTTTTCTAAAGCTTCTAAAGCTAAACAGTTTCAAAACTTGCTTTAAACCGTCAAAAGGCGGTACATGCAACCCCGTAAACTGTAATGAAAAAACGAAACCCAAGAAAGGAAAAGAAAAATGTACGCAATTGTAGAAACTGGCGGTAAACAATATCAGGTTGAAGAAGGAAGATACCTTGATGTTGAATTATTAGACGGCGAAAAAGATTCAAAAATCATTTTTGATAAAGTCGTTATGATTGTTAACGGTAAAAAGTCTAAAGTAGGACAACCTTACGTTGCAGGTGCTTCTGCTGAAGGAACTATCGTTAAACACGATAAAGAAAAGAAAATTATTGTTTACAAACAAAGACCTAAAAAAGGATACAGAAAAAAACAAGGTCACAGACAAGGCTTCACAAGAGTTATGATTTCTAAAATCAGAACTTCAGCTCAGAAAAAAGCCGCTGAAACAACTGAAGAAGCTTAATTATATAGACAAAAACCCGATAACAAAAAAAGTCGGGAAAAGTAGCACAAAAATCGTATGACAGGCGATACTTAAATAATTGTAAGTTATAGCTACGTACGTAGTACATAGGAGAATATAAAAATGGCACATAAGAAAGGTATGGGATCTACCCGTAACGGACGCGATTCAGAAGCGAAGCGATTAGGCGTAAAAAAATTCGGCGGAGAAATCGTTAAAGCCGGCAATATCCTTGTTCGTCAAAGAGGAACTAAAGTTCATCCGGGTAACAATGTAGGTATTGGCTCTGATGATACTTTATACGCATTGATTGACGGTCAGGTAAAATTTGAACCGCACAGACGTGACAGAAAACAAGTAAGTGTTTACGCTGTGTAATTAAATTATCAAATAAAAAAGCTCCCTAAAAATAGGGAGCTTTTTTTAATATGTCATCTCCCAGTTATCATTCAGAATTTTTCCGAAACAGCCATATATACTGGTAGACGAAGAAGAATTACAAACTTGTGCAAAAAGAGTTTCTCTTATTTCTTCTGTAAAAGGAGGTATATTAGTTGGAGAATTATCATCAATTATACCGTTATTATAAATATACATAGCAAATAAATCACGTCCTGCAATATTCGGTCCCTTTTGCCCATTTATATCAACAACAAAGGCAGATAAAATATTACCATCCGGATAATATCTCGGTCTGATAGATGCTCCGCTGCTTAATACATAAGAATTTGTCTTCTCAAATTCCCCTGCCTGCCCTGCAATATGCTTATAATCAGATGCAAAACAAGGATCTGTCTTTTCACAGCTTTGCACAATTTTAAAATAATTTGTTATAAATTCATTTATAGCAGCCTGTGAAGTTAATCCTGCTTCTTTTAGATTAACGGCATTTTTATCAGTCTGATATTGCAACAGAGCCTGAGATAGTTCATTATAAACTTTATGTAATTGGGTTACATAAGTTTTACGCTGATGATTTTGCATTAATGAAGGTACAGTCATCGCGGATACTACGCCGATAATACCTAAGGTTACAAGAACTTCTGCCAGAGTAAAAGCGTGAGTAGAGCTTAGATTACGCCCCCCCCCCGCGTTGCACAATTAAATAAGTTTTTCATTATAGCTCCTTTCATACTTACATTATAAGTATAACAAATCAGGAGTAAAATTTCAACTTAATCAACCACTTGAATTCTGCCATCATCAATTATGTCAACAGGTTCGTGGTGTTTATGCATATAATCCTCTATGCATTTACAAACATCAAAATCATAAATTTTTTCAGCTTGATCATATTTTTTAAGCATTGTAAAACCGTCATGACCTTGCGCATAATAATCAGTTAATGCTGTTTTATAAATTTTATCTGTTCTCGGATTATTTATATCAATAGGAGTTTCTTTACCATTTTTATCAACAAATGACGCAGATTTTAATTCTCCGTTTTTAGAAATTTTATATTTTAACCCTGAAACATGGACTATACCGGGTTTATTATTTGTATTAACAAGAGATTTCGAAGAAACACGCAGCATGTCAACAATTTCCTTTTCGGAATAATTAGCTACAACCATTTTATTTTTGAAAGGAGAAATATCTTCAAGCCATCTTGTATCTAATTTCCCCGCTTCAAAGAAACCTCTTATTGTTGCCGAACCAAATAAGGCAATATCCGTTCCCAGTTCTTCCTTCATACAGTCACAGAGAAAATTGGCATGACCGCTCGGTTCAATTGAAGCATTATTTAACGGAGGCGGTGCAGAATTAATTACACCAACAACTTTCGGTTTGCCGAGAATTTGTTCAAATATATGCCTTACAACGGGATTACGCTTAAAACCGCGGGTGCCGGTGACATTATTTTGAACCTTTGTCATTACTCCTTTATTATTCCATTCAACGTTAAGCACTCCGAAATAATTACCATCACGTCCTGCCTGTGTAATAACAACAGGTTCACCTGATTTAGAATTAAACAGGTTAATACCCTGTTTAACATCCGTAACAAGATTATGTGAGTGCCCGCCGAGAATAATGTCAATACCTTCTGTTTCGCGTGCAATTTTTTGGTCATAGCCGAAACCGACGTGTGACAGAAGTATAATTCTATCAACACCTTGTTCTTTTAATCTATTAACTTCTTCTTGAACATCTTTTATTGTGCTGTCAATTCCGTCAATTTTTAGTTCTTCAAACAGTTTTCCGTATTTTAGCCTTGAGAATAAATCTACCGGAGTAATGCCTATTATACCGTATCTGTTTCCGTTAACTTCCTGAATATAAGATTTTTCAATTTTGTTGTAAAGCGGATTATCGGGCTTAATATTTATATTGCATGCAAGCATTTTATACCCCATATGCGGAATAAGCTCGGCAATATGTTTAGGCATATCGTATTCATGGTTTCCCATAGCCGAAGCCATAATACCCATTATATTTTGAGCCTCAACCATAACTTTATTTGCAGCAACAGGTTCCCCGAGCTGAATATCTCCCGAGGAAAGTTTTAACTTATCTGTAGGTGCAGACGGGACAAAACAATCAAAAGCATTTGATGCAGTAATTGCTCTTTCCATATTTATGGATTTACCGTGGAAATCATTAATATAAAAGATGCTTGTTCTATCCGGTTTATCAGCTTCTGTTTTACCGTTCGGCGATTTCTTTTGAAGCGCCTTATATAACAGGTTAGATTGTGAAGCATTTACGGGCGTTATCATCTGGTCTAATTCCCATTTGCATTAAACACCATAAATATTTTTTTTTGCTATAAAAATTTTAAAAGGTTTACAAAAGTTATAATTCAAATTCCATTGTTTGAATTTCCCACTGTTTTGAAAGTTCTTCCTTCAAAAGTTCTGCTTCGCCGCTTACTTCCAATAAAACAATACCGCGGTTAAGACAAATATCTTCACGCGATGGATGAAGCCCTATTCTTGTTCTGATTTCACAGCCGAATTTTGTAATGAGTTTCTGAAATTCAACGGCAGTTTCAACACGATTTTCCAAAGTTACACCGATAATTGTTGTTGTCATTTCTATCTCTCCTTTTTTATAAATAAATAAAAAATATAAAAAAATAACATCCCCTGAGGGATGCTATATGTTATTAATTTTGATGAGTATCAATTATTTTTCCATCTCATCCATAGCTTGAAGCTGTTTTTTCTTGTAGTTATGAATTACTGCATCTACAAGAAGCTCATAAGATTTCATATTCTCGATATTCGGGAATTCTTCTTTGAGTTGTTCTCTGACCATTGCTTCCAGCTTGCGTTCGTCAGAACTTGATTTCAATTCGTCAACCCCGCTAATCATTCTGATATAATCAGGAGATGATTTATCGACACTACGGTTCATAAAATTCAGCCAGCGTAATTTCGGACTGATTTGTCTGCCTAATGTCTTAACAACTTTTAAATTTTTCAATCGGTTTAGCATAAGTTGACTCCTACCATATATTGTTTAAAAATTTTGCTTTACCTTCTTCGTACTATTGTAAAGTATCCTGAAAAAAATAATTTACTTTTTTACAATGATTGTTTACAATTCTTTATAATTTACTGAAATCAGCGAGGTGATTGTATTTTTTCTTCAACAAAGTAAGTAAAGCCAATCTGTTTTCCTTAACATTTTCATCTTTATCCATGACAAGAACATCGTTAAAGAATTTTTCTACAGACGGGTTAATTTCTTCTAACTGCTTCAAATATGCTTCATAATCCAAATCATCCGATACAGTTTCAATTTGACTGAGAAGCATGTTTTCGGCAGGTTCTTTAAACAAATTCTTATTAACGGATTTTTTGGAATCTTCTTTAAGAATTCGCAGAACTCTGTTAGCACTTTCAAGAACTGCTTCCGAATTCAATTTGGAAACAGCTTCCACGCGTTTAATATAATCTGTTAAATCAGTAAGAGGATTTTTATTGGCAGCGCAGGCTTCCAAAACATTTTTCGCATATTTTTCCGACAAAAAGATAATTAATCTTTGAATAAAGAATTCATGAATTTCATCGGTAACTTTTCCTGAAACACGGCTTATACACGAACCCGCAGCCTTTTTAAATTTGTCTGCAAGATTTTCACCTTCCGTAGAAACAGGCAGCAGAAGCAATGTTTCAGTAATCAAAGTAGTTAAATCAATTTTTAAATTATTTGCAAGAATTGTTCTTATAATCCCTAAAGCAGCACGGCGTACACCAAGCGGATCGGATGAACCTGTAGGTTTCTTACCTTCTGCAAACACAGCACAAATTGTATCAATTTTATCGGCAATACCTACAATTTGTCCTTCTTGTGTTGCCGCAATCTCTCCATCCGCATTGAGAGGGAAGTAGTGTTCTTTAATACCTTCACAAACATTTTCAGGCTCTCCTGATACTCTTGCATAATCAGCTCCGATAAAACCTTGAAGTTCAGTAAACTCGAATACCAGATTAGTTGTCAAATCAGCTTTGGCAAGAAGTGCAGTTCTTTCAACTGAAGGATTATTGCCAACCATTAATCTGCACAATTTAATAAGTCGTTGAGCTTTATCATACATTGAGCCCATACCTTTTTGGAAAGTAATGCCTTTTAAGTCTTCAACATAAGCGGCAAGCGGCTTTTTAGTATCTTCATTAAAGAAGAATACCGCATCATCAAGACGGGCTTTAATTACGCGAACATTTCCCGCTTTAATATTTTCAAACTCATCACCTAGGTAATTTGTCATTGTAATAAATTTATTAATAAGTCTGCCTTCTTTATACAAAGCGAAATATCTTTGATGAACAGCCATAACGGTTACGACAAGTTCTTCAGGAAGCCTTAAATAATCAGGGTTAAACTCGCATACTGCAGGTACAGGATATTCGGTAATAAAAGTAACTTCTTCCAATAAATCATCAGTATAATAGGGAACTGCACCTAATTTTGCTGCTTCTTCTTTAGCTCTGTCTATAATTCGTTGTTTTCTTTCTTCCTGATCAACGATAACACAGCAATTACGCATAATTTCAACATAATCGTCAGGATTATTTATATAAACGTTTTGTTGAGCAAATCTGTGACCGCGGGTAACATTTGAGCTTTCTTTATCAATAATTTTTATTTTGACTTCTTCTCTGTCAAGTATAGAAACAATCCATCTTATAGGACGTGAAAATTTTTCATCGTTATCTGCCCAACGCATAAAATGTGAGCCTTGAAGTTTCAGAACAATTGAAGGAACATTTTCTTTTATAAGTTCGACAATCGATTTACCTTTTATGGTGATTTTTGCATGAAGATAATCATCTTCAATATATAAATCTTCAGGATTTAAGCCGTTTTTTCTACAAAAACCTTCACCAGCCTTTGTTAAATTTCCGTTTTCATCGTAAGCAACTTTTTTTATCGGACCTTTAACAATTTTTACTTCATCTTTACTTTCCTTTTCCAAGCCTGATACAATAACTGCCAGACGTCTGGGGGTTGCATATACTTTAACATCTTCAAATTCAACCTTATTTGAATTTAAAAAGTTTTCAAAACCTGTTTTAAGCTGCTGAATAGCAGACGGGATAAATTTATAAGGTAATTCTTCACATCCGACTTCTAATAAATATTTACTCATACTATACCTTTATTCTTAGATTATACTGTATCTTTATTATAACTTATGAAACTACAATGTAAAGATTTCTTTTTTTAGGGAAAGGCACCGAATTTATTCGGTGCCGTATCTAACTCATTAATTTATTTGTGATACTATAGAGCTTTGAGCTAGAAGAAAAATTTTACCGGCTGGATCTGCTTTACTCGACAGAAACTGTTTATATTACTAGTGCATTCCACTGCCTGAGTATAAGAGGTGCCATTCTTACAATAAGGAGTTGCGTCACCGACATAACCTGAAATACAAGCGCCTTCCTTAAACGGAACACTCTTTGCCAGCCACTTGGTACTGCGTTTTCCGCTTGTATAATTCTCATTCTCAACACTTACCTGTAAATGACGGACACTGTCACCGCCGCTTTGGTGAGGGTTAGATGTGTCATATGCAGGTATAATTTTACCCGATAACGTGATGTAGAATGGATAAACGTCACTCCACAACTGAGAATCGCCTTTTGAACCGTCAATATCTACATATACTGTATAGCCGTAAGAATTAGTATTAGGGACACCGTCATAAACACCGCCCTGTGTATTATTCGATAACATAGAGATGGCACCGGCATCACTATGCATATTATAAACGCGCAAACCATTTCTTAAAGTGATATCTGGAGACTTATTCGAAAAGTCAGTTGTGCCATTGGAGATTACGCTGCCGCTGCAAACATCGCTCCCGCTCATAATATTGGCATGGCGTTCAAATAATTTACAGAAATTCATACCTTTGCGCGGCAAGGTGCGAGGAGATGGAATACATTTGCATTGTTCTTCACTCCATTCAAAGGTTTCATCACTGCAGCTGCGAGAATAACCGGGGATAGTTGATAAACCAGTCTCATAATCACATCTCTCATCACAGGCTAAATTAGATGGACAGTCACTTACACAATTACAACTGCTGTTTAAATGAGAGCCAGAAGGACAACTTTTTGCGGTGCCTTCCAGGCGGCAGCTTGTGGAATTCCAACTTTGACCGCAAGGAATACTTGAAGGCACGTTAGTACAGGACGGACAATCTGATTGACTTGAGGCTTTGCTGCCATCCCAGCAAGTTACATATGAATTGCATTCGGATTCATTATGAACAACACTGCCGTCCCAACAAGTCACTTTGGAAGGACAATCAGATGCACTGGTTGCGTAACTGCCGTCCCAACAACTTACTTTTGGGGGACAATCAGAAGTACTATCGGCGGTGCTGCCATCCCAACAGCTTACTTTATCTTTTACACAACTGCAGTTTTTACTGTCGAGAGTATAACCACTGCCACAGGTTCTTGTACAAACACAATTACAGTTGCCGTCTAAACTGTAACCGGCACCACAGGTTTTCACGCTGCCACTTAAACTGCAGCTGCTTTCATCCCAGCTCTGCCCGCAAGGAATTGTCCTCGGTTTATTAGTACAGGGTAATTTTTCACAAAAGCATCCCAAACTGTTCAGTTTATAGCCGCTCCCGCAACTGCGGGTACATTTACAAGTACAGCTGCTCTTGTCCAAGGTGAAACCGCTGCTGCAAGTCTTAGTACAACTGCTGCCGCCACCGCTCTGCTTTACACACTGACAGATTGGTTCAATTAAAATATAACCGCTTCCGCAAGTTTTGTTACAGGTATTCCCTGATATAGGAGTACAACAAGTAAAACAACCGCTGCCTTCAATATGAGAAGATGATGAACACCACTGTCCACCACGGCTTGTACACCCCCATTCATATTGAGTACCGTCAGCAGTTAAGCGTGCGCAGTTTGCGAATGCCGGCTGTGACCATAAATCCCGATAAATACCAAGAATATTATTTTTTATGTAAGCTGTATACAAAAATTCATTTTTTTGTAAAGCTTGTTTATATTCAGGGTCTTGAGGGTCCCAATCCGCCAATATCTCTGTAGAAATAGAACGTAATGTCGAATAAGCTGAATAATAAGTATAAGATACAATATTATCTAACTTCGCCTTAGTTATTCCGATTGTTACGGCAACAACCACCGCTATAATCAGCATTACTACAATTATTTCTGCAAGTGTATAACCCAAAACACTTGCTATCGGAGCTTTTAGGCTGCCCCCCCCCCGAACAAGCCGGACAGTCTATTACGATAATGTAACAGGACTGTAAAAGATTTTTCTAAATTAATCTTTTCCATAAATTGCTCCTTAACTTCTTGACTTTGCCATTATAATTTTAACATATAATTGAAGATTTGTCTACAAGACATGAAAAAATTGCGCTTGGCGCGATTCGAACGCGCGACCTATCCCTTAAAAGGGGAGTGCTCTACCTGCTGAGCTACAAGCGCAAATTATTAAATGCTATTCATTTCGTCAGTAAAATTATATTAGCAAGAACAAATTTTAATGTCAACAGGTTTATCAAAAAAAAATTACGACCTTGTTAAAGATCGCAATTTTTAGGCTTATTTAAGGTGAATATACTTTTTCGCACAATCAAACATTGAATTAACCAGGGCTGCATTTGAATAGATATTCATGCCATTGGACTCCAATACCTGCTTCATTCGCTTTTCCCACATCGAGTATATATCATCTTTGCTTAAATCAAGCACCTGTGCGATCATGGTAAGTTCTTTAAAATCAATTGGAATAGGAAGGGTTCCTCTGAGCATATCAACAATATCAAGACGCTTTTTTCTTGGGAAGGCTTTTAAAAAATTAATTGTTGTCATGCCTTTTTCTTTCATTACATCTTTAAAAAACTCTACGGAATCGTCTACTAAAACAGGTTCTTGAGGAATTTTATATTCTTCAAATTCTTCAGGTTCAATTTCCATGACAGTAGCAATGCGCTCTAAAGTTGTTCCGCGGGTTGAAAAAGGGATAGAATTATCTATCAGATTGTATACATATGAAAGTGTTACCCCGATCATTTCAGCAAAATCTTTTTTGTGCAAAGAATTTTTTTCCAAAAACTTTGCAACTTTTTCAGAACTTTTTTCTTGAATTATAGGTTTATTTTTCATGGTCATATCCTCATCTTTTAGCATTATCAAAATAAAGTTTTTTTATCTTTTTGTTAAGAGTAAATATGGTAAACAGGTGTGGTAATATTTATTTACGTTAAAATAATAAATAAAAAGGGTTATAAAAAATGAAATTAATAACAGGACTGGGAAATATAGGGGAGAAATACTGTTTTACAAGACATAATGCGGGATTTATGGTTCTTGATAAATGGGCAATCGACAATAATATATCATTTAAGGAAGAAAAAAAGCTTAAATGTTACATTGCCAGAATGGGAGAAAATATCCTTATAAAACCGACTACCTTTATGAATTTATCAGGTGAGGCAGTTCGTGCCGTAATGGATTACTACAAAATAGATATTAAAGATATTTTAATCGTTTATGATGATATTGCTCTGGATTTGGGAAGGATAAGATTTAGGGCTAACGGCTCTGACGGCGGACATAACGGGATTAAATCCATTATAAAACATCTAGGGACAAAGGATTTTGACAGACTTAAAATAGGAATAGGACCTCAGCCGAATATTCCTTCAGAAAATTATGTTTTGCAAAACTTTCCGAAGGAACAGCTTGATGAGTTGAAAAAAGTTCTTATACATGCTGATGAAGCCATCGAATTCTATCTTAAAAACGGAATTCAAAAAGCCCAAAATCAATATAATTAATCTTTCCAAAAGTTGTTGTCATATAACGCTCTGTTTGTGCAAGCAATACCGTTCAAAGAACTTGTTGATGTTTTAGAACAATATATATTTTCGTCATAATGAGTTTCATCGGCTCCGACAGGCAAAATCTTTCCTTTTTCAACTAACTCAAAGGCAAACAGATCTCTGCCTAATTGATTAGGATTTCGGTTAAAGCCGTTAACGTCAACAAATATAAATATGCGCCCGGTAGCTCCCTCAGAAGAGCTGGCTTCATTTTCAAAAAAGTACATCATTCCGTCTATAGCAACGTATTGCCCGTCATCAAGATATGCTTTCTGGGCTCCGTTAGTGTTATTATAATTTTTATATTTATTAGTTTCGATGCTGTTATATAGACACGCGGTATTTTCAGTGCCTTTGCCGCAATCAACTGCACCGTTAAAATACGGCAAAATAGCTTTTTTTAAGGCTTCAGTTTCTGTATTGAAAGTAGTAAGTGTTATATCTTCACCTGTATCTTTTTGGTACATCAGCAATGCTTGCTGTAATACGGAATATACCTTTTTTAAAGCCTCTCTGCGCTCTTTCTTTTGGGTATTATTTATAACCGCAGGTAACGTTAAAGCCGCAATAATTCCAATAATTCCAAGAGTAATTAAAACCTCTGCTAATGTAAACGCAGGTTTAGGAGCTACAGAATTGCCCCCCCCCCGAATACTGTGCAGGTAGACACTTCAACACAAGCTTTATAAAACTTTTGATGAAATGACATCTGTTTTGCTTCAATTGTTTTCATATCTGCTCCTTTCTTATACTTTCAAATTCAGTTTAACATATTTTATACATTAGTTCAATATATCCCAATTTCTAGCTTCATGGTTATTATTCTATTTATGTTTCATATATAATTAAACTAAGAGTAATTAATAAAGGAGCCATAAATGAGTTTACAGACAGCAGAACAATTTGAAGAAAACGAGCAATACACACAAGCTTTTGAAGAATACAAAAAACTTTATGAAAGAAATCCAAGAGATTTAAGTCTGCTTGAAAGGCTCGGGCACATTTCAATGCTTCTGGATAATAAAGAAGAAGCCGCAGAATATTACTCAAAAATTCTTGAATCTGATGCCACAAATGTTCTGGCTTACGAACAGTTAATGGATATTTATGTATCAACCGACAAATATAAATATTATATTTACAGAGGAAACATGCACTCGGTTGAACACAAACTTGAACATGCAATAAATGATTACAAAAAAGCTGTAAACTGCGCGCAGGAAGATAAAGACATGCTTTCTGCAAGATTTGTTTTGGGAACCCTTTATGAACAGGAAGGAAATAATTTAAAAGCGATTGATGAATACTTAAAAGTTATTGATCATGATGACACTCACGAAGAAGTATATATACGGCTTGCAAATCTTTATGTTAAAGAAGATGCCGTATCAAGCGCGGTTGAGGTGCTTGAAAGAGCAGTCAAAGCAGGTTTTGAGACCATAAATATTAAAGAATTGCTTGCTGATTTATACCTGAAAAACGGAAAGCCGGAAAAAGCATTTGAAGTAACTTCGGATGAACTGACAAAAGTAAAATGCCTTCTGGATATGGATAAAAAGTCTGAAGCATTTGAAAAACTGCAAAAAATGGAAGGACAGTATAACCATATCCCGCAATTTTATTCATTGAAAGCACAGTATTATTATATGAATAAAGAATTTGACAAGGCACTTGAGTGTGTTGATGAATTTGACAATTTTGAAAAGAATTCTCCTCTTTCGTATCAGATGAGAGCACTTATCTATGAAGAACAAAATGATGATTACAATGCATACTTAAACTGGGGTAAATACAATCTGGTAAGAGGAAATAAAGATATTGCAATTAATGAATTTTTAAATGCATTTCAGGTTAAAAACGATGATATTAATCTAATGAATACACTTGCAATGCTTCTTGAAGAATCCGGCGACAGAAACCATGCAATGGAATTTTACGAAAAAATTTCACAACTTGACGAAAAAGATAAAAAATCCCTTGAAAAATTAGCGGAATTCAGAGAAAGCATAGGAGATTACAAATCTCAGGCAGATTACCTGCTTAAGCTTTATCATCTTGATAAACGAAATGCAATTACGGTAAGACGACTTGGAGAAGCATACGAAAAACTACGTAACAAGCCTGCAGCTGTTGAATGTTATGAAAAATATCTGGAAATAGGCAAGGGAAATCCCGATTATGCAAAAATTCAGCATAAACTGGAAAGATTGAATAATATCGAAATGCATGAAGAAGAAGGCTTCATTGATAAATTAATGAAATGGTTCGGTAAAAACTAAAAAAGAGTATTAAGCATACCAAAATACATTTGATAAAAAGCCGCGGCAATAAAAAGAACTACTCCGCCCATTATTACTATTAATGCGGGTTCAAACAGTTTTGTCATTGCATCAAGTGCCATATCAACCTTTTTATCAATAACATCAGCAGCGTCATGAAACATTTTGCCGAGAGTTCCTGATTTTTCACCTGTTGCAATCATTGTCATTAATGCTCCGGGTATTGCACCTGTTCTTTGAAAAGCTTCCGATAATGTTTTTCCGCTTCTCACAAGATTAACCGCATCAAAAATCTTCTTCTTTATAGTATAGTTCCCGACTGTTTTGTTTGAAAGCTCCAATCCTGACATTATAGGTAATCCTGCATCGTATGAAATATGCAATACAGTCATAAAGTTTGAAAGATTTATATATTTTATAAAATCCGATACTACAGGAATTTCAAGAATGAAAGCATCCCACTTGCTTTTAAACTGAGGATTTTTGAATAACGAACACAATGCAGCGCATATAGCACCTAAACATATTATAAGGAGCCACCAAAAATTTCCTGCAAAAGAACAAATCCCGACAAGCAAAGACGCCAAAGGCGGCAAAGAAACGCCATTAAAAGCAAACACACCCATAAACGCAGGAAAAACGAATTTTGAAAATAAAATCAGCAAACCGAGCATCATCAATATTAAAACACCAGGATATATTGATGCACTGATAATTTTACCTTTAATTCTGTCCTGTTTACGTAATAGAACAAGCATCCGTTGAAGAGTAGCCTCAAGCTCTCCCGCATCTTCACCTGTCTTGATTAAGCCAGTATAGACAGGTCCGAATACTTTTCCATAAAAAGAGCTTAGAGCCTGCGCAAATGTCATCCCTGACATAATGCCGGTTCGTAATCTTATGCATATTTCTTTAAGTTTCCATTTAGGAGAATTATATTCTATAGACTGCAGTGCTTCAAGAATGGGAATGCCCGAAGATAAAAGCACCTCAAGTTCTGATGTAAATATAATTTTTTCCTGCAGGCTTAAATGAGTAACTTCACGGTACTGTACATCGGCATTATCGCTGTGTTCTTGCGGCATAGGCGCAGCAAAGGCTGTCTCGGTATACACTTTTGTAGGAATAAAACCTAATTCCCGAATTTTTTCGCGGGCTTCTCTAGGATTTAATGCCTCAATCTCACCTTTCACAATCTGATTGTTAGTTTTTAAAGCACTATATATATATTTTGCCATAACCAGTTTCCAATATATAATTTAAACTATTTTTATTAAAATAGCAAGCATTAAAAAATCCCGCCATATCAGGCGGGATTTCAAATTTGTATTTATTGAACAACTTCTGAGGTTTCGTTTTGTTCTTTCCTTGCTCTTTTGGATTTCTTCTCAAAAGCAATTTTATCATCAACCAGTTTGATAACAATTGTATCTCCCTGAGCGTATTTACCTGAAAGAATTTCTTCTGCCAGCATGTCCTCAATTTTTCTCTGGATTAACCTTCTCAGAGGTCTTGCACCGTAAGCTTCAGAATAACCGTTCTTAGCCAGATGGTCTTTAACCTCATCAGTTACTTCAACCGATAACTCTCTTTCAGCAAGACGTTTAAACAAATCTTTCAGCATTAAGTCTACAATTTGTCTTATTTCTTCTTGTGACAGGTGAGCAAATACGATTGTTTCATCAATACGGTTCAAGAATTCAGGTCTGAAAGCTTTTTTCATCTCTTCGGTAACTGTTTCTTTTAATTTTTCGTATTTGTCTTTGGATTCATCATCGCTTGTAGAGAAGCCTAATCGTGATGTAGTTGTAATCATGCTAGCTCCAACGTTAGATGTCATAATGATGATAGTGTTTTTAAAGTTAATATGGCGTCCTTTCGCATCGGTTAAACGTCCATCATCAAGGATTTGAAGCATGATATTAAATACATCAGGGTGAGCCTTTTCAATTTCATCAAACAATATAACACTGTAAGGTTTTTTACGAACTAGCTCAGTCAAATGTCCGCCGTCATCATAACCAACATATCCCGGAGGAGAGCCAATAAGTTTTGCAGTTGAATGTTTTTCCATAAATTCAGACATATCAACTCTTATCATATTATCTTCCGAGCCGAATACAGCCTCTGCAAGCGCCTTAGCCAATTCAGTTTTACCGACACCCGTAGGACCGCAGAAGATAAAACTTCCGATAGGTCTGTTAGGGCTTTTCAAACCGACACGCGCACGTCTGATAGCCTTTGAAATAGCAACAACAGCGTCGTGCTGTCCGATAACTCTTTCATGTAGAGTATCCTCCAGTTTAAGAAGTCTTTCGCTTTCGCCTTCCGTCAGCTTGGTAACAGGAACTCCTGTCATTGTTGCAATTACTTCCGCGACATTTTCAGCGGTAACGGTCGGTTTGTTTGCTTCATGTTCTTCTTTATATTTCTGAGCCATTTCTCGAATTCTGTCTTTCAATTCGGCTTCATCATCACGTAATTGTGAAGCCTTTTCGAATTCCTGATTTCTGATGGCATCTTCTTTTTCTTTGATTAAGTTTCTTAACTCTTTTTCCAGCTCTTTGCCTTCGGGAGAAAGGTTAGAAACCTTTAAGCGTACTTTTGAAGAAGCTTCATCAATAACATCAATCGCTTTGTCAGGCAAAAATCTGTCAGTTATATATTTATTAGACAGCTTAACTGCTGAAACAATAGCATCATCTGAAATAATCAATTTATGGTGTTCTTCATATTTAGGTTTCAAGCCCTTAATAATTTCAATAGATTCATCCTCGGTCGGTTCATCAATAATGACTGATTGAAAACGACGTTCGAGAGCTGAATCTTTTTCAACATATTTTCTGTACTCATCAAGGGTAGTTGCACCGATAACCTGAATTTCACCTCTTGATAAAGCGGGTTTTAAGATATTAGCCGCATCAATAGCTCCTTCTGCAGCGCCTGCTCCTATAAGAGTGTGCATTTCATCAATAACAAGAATAATATTACCTGCCTGACGAATTTCATCCATAATTTTCTTTAAACGTTCTTCAAATTCACCGCGGTATTTAGTACCTGCAACAAGAAGTCCCATATCAAGCTGAATAACTTTTTTACCGTCAAGAATATCGGGAACTTCAGCATTAACAATTCTAATTGCTAACCCCTCAGCAACAGCCGTTTTACCAACACCGGGCTCCCCGATAAGCACAGGGTTATTTTTTGTACGTCTTGCAAGTATTTGAATAACACGTTCGATTTCTTTTTCTCTGCCGACAACAGGATCAAGTCTTAACTCCTGAGCGGCAAGAGTTAAATCTCTTCCGAATTCGTCAAGGCTCGGAGTTTTTGTTTTTCCGCCAGAAGATGAAGAAGAACCTGATGAGCCCGAAGATACGGTTTGAGGTTTGGATTCTCCAAGCATTTTTACTACATTGCTTCTGATTTTGTTCAAATCAATGCCCAGATTTTCAAGCACTCTTGCGGCAACACCTTCTCCCTCTCTTATTAATCCGAGTAAAAGATGTTCTGTACCTATATAATTATGTCCCAACTGTCTTGCTTCATCCCAGGATAATTCAAGCACTCTTTTAGCTCTCGGCGTAAACGGAATTTCCACCGCAACAAAGCCTGAACCTCTGCCTATAATTTTTTCAACTTCGGCTCTTGCATCCTTCAAAGTAACTCCCATAGACTTTAAGGTTTTGGCGGCAACTCCGGTGCCTTCACCGATAAGCCCTAAAAGAACCTGCTCTGTTCCGACAAAATTATGCCCGAGCCTGCGCGCTTCTTCCTGAGCTAACATTATAACTTTTATAGCTTTCTCCGTAAAACGTTCGAACATTTATTACTCCTATCTCTCTCAAATTATATATATATTTTACATAAAACACAAAAAACTTTCAAGTGGTGGCAAGTGTACTTGAAAATTATATTAAAATCTTATATAATTAATAAAAAACGGAGGTTAAATATGTTCAATCAAGAAGCAGAAAGAATTGCCCCCCCCCCGAAAATACATCTGTAAATAACGGGAGATGCGGATTTACTCTGGCGGAAGTATTAATTACATTAGGGATAATTGGGGTTGTTGCGTCGCTTACGATGCCGTCTTTAATAGCAAACCACAGAAAAGAAGTTCTTAAAACAGAATTAAAAAAGGCTTACAGTGAATTACAACAGGTAAATTTAAGTTTCATCAATGACGAAGAAATGAACATGTGTGAATATGACTGGATGCTTGTAGATTCAGGGTTAGAAGTAATGGCTGCATCAAAAGAATTATCTAGAAAATTTATTAAATATTATCAGGGCAACGGTGAATATATTTATAATTTAGGAATTGACAATATAAAAACCATATCTGGCGGGAATGCACATACATCTTATTTTGATGACGGTTCTGTGGCAGATTTGCGGAAACGAACATTTTACTTTGAATACGGAGAGACAAGCAGAAAAAAATGCCCGATAATAACTGTTGACATAAACGGTTATTATAAACTCCCAAATCAATTAGGTGTTGACATGTTCGCATTCAGACCTACAGAAAACGGAAAAGTAATTCCGTTAGGCAATCCTTCAACACTCAACGATGCTGCTAACGGAAGTTCTACTTTTACGGAATGTTCAAAAACGAGCACTTCCAGTTTCAATGGAATGGGTTGCGCATACTGGGCTGTAACCGATATTAATCCTGAGGATAAAACAAAAAGTTACTGGAAAGATTTTATAAAATAAAAAAAAGTAGTTGACATTTAATTTTTCTTCATGTACAATTGAACTTGTCGAAAGAAATAAGCCCCCATCGTCTAGAGGCCTAGGACAACACCCTTTCACGGTGTAGACAGCGATTCGAATTCGCTTGGGGGTACCATTTAAAAAGATAAGCGGGAAAACCCGCTTTTTTAATTTCTTAATAACTTTACAAAAATTTTTGACTATGTATAATATTAGTATGATTATTAAAAGAAACGAAATCCGACGAATTGTAAGTATAATGAAAGGCTTGTTATAAAAAATAAGGCGCTTACTTTTGTCGTAAAAAAGATTTTTTATTACTTGACCTTTCCCCCCGAAAGGTCTTTTTTTTGTTAATAATCGTTAAAATTAAGCTGATTTAAGGCAAGAAAAATTATTCAGTGTATTTATGAAAAAAGTGAAAGGCAGCTACATGACAAAATTTATCCGACGAAGCTCAATTATCAAGGCGAATTCCCCAATCGTCAAACTGATGAATTTAATATGGGGGCTGTAGTTTAGGTTTTTGAGAAGCACTTTTTGTGCAAAGGAAAGGGAAAAATGTTACAGGCACTTACTGCTGGAAAAATATATTCAACATTAGGAAACAACAACTCACTTGTACCGATGGCTATTAAAGATATAGCCAACAGCGCAGGTTTAACCGCAGGTTCATATATTACGGGAGACGAATTAGAAGGTAAAGACAGATTTCTTGACGAATTCGGAACACAAGCCATCTGGCTGTTCGGTATTCCTGTTTACAAAAAGCTTATGGATCTTACCATGTATAAAGCTTTAAAAATTGACCCTGATTTTGACGTAAGAAACCTTTCAAAAAAGAGAAGCAAATTACTTGAAAAATCAATTGAATACGCTGATACATCAATAAGAGAAAGCATTATTAAGGCAAGCAAAAACCCAAAATACACTAAAAATCTTGCCATGACTAAATTCGTTGTATCTACTGCATTAACAATAGCATCTTATGCAGGATTGACGAAATACAGACACTACAAAACAAGAAAAGATGCAGAAAAAGAAATTCTTGCAGAAATGGCTAAAGAAAAACAAAATAAAGACACTTTTGCATACACCGCTCCTGCGTCAACAGCCTTCAATAATGTAAAACTAAAGAAACAAACTTCCTTTACGGGAAGCATACAGGAATTTATGTACAACCCCGTTAAGAACCTTATGATTTTAGACGGTGCAATAACTGCTGAAAGACTTGCAGAATCAAGAAACAAACAAGAATTATTAGGATATACAATTAAAGAAGGTTCTGTATGGCTGTTTATGTACTTTGCAAGCAAACCTATTCAAAAATTCCTCGAACAGACCGCCGAAAAGAACAAAAAGAAACCTGCATCAATAGATTTGGATGCCAGAGTTATAGAAAGTAAAGAACTTAAAGAGGCTTTTGAAAACGGAAAACTGACAGAAAGCAGCAAAAAAGTTTTATCTCTTAAAACTCATGAAGAACTTCTTGATTTTATTCACAATAATCCCGATGATTTTGTTGTACAAATGGCTAAAAAATCAGATGTGCTGCCGGTTCTTAAAGACGCAAAACAGGCAGATAACATTGATTACAGAAAATTCATTGATTATGATGAATTCAGAGGTGTTGCTGAAAAATTAACTAAACTTCAAAACAAATTCGAAGAATTCAAAAATGCTAACGTAAAAGAAAAGACACTTGAAGCCTTCTTAGACAATGTAAAAAAACTCAAAAGAAGATCAATCCTGAAAAATATGGGAGCATGTATCGGTGCACTAGGTATACTTGCACCTGCACTTATGATTGCATTCAGAAAACTTGATAAGAACAACAACGCTTTTCAGGTTAAAGAAGATTTGAAAAAGGAATTAGCCGCCAAGGGTAAAATTTAAACCTTGAGCTGCTGCAAATCCGGTTGACCAACAATTTTGAAGATTAAACCCGCCGCAAAAACCGTCGATATCCATAACTTCACCGCAAAAATATATTTTAGGAACAAGTTTGGATTCCATGTTTTTAGGGTTAATTTCTTTTAAATCAACACCGCCTGCAGTTACGACTTCACTGTCAGGAGATGTGCCTATAACGGTAACTTCAAAATTCTGAAGTTTATTCAAGATTTTGCCGCGTGTTTTGCCGTCAATAGAATGACATTTCTCATCAGGATTAATATTCAATTTACACAGGCAGAATTCCGAAAACGATTTAGGGACATGCTCGCCAAGTAAATTTTTAATACTTTTATGCGGATTTGCATTTAGTTCAGCCTGAAAATCAACATTGCCAATAAAATTAAATGTTAATTTATAAGGAAATTTATCTCTTGCACGCATAGATGATATTTTGTAGACCTCAGGTCCTGAAATTCCCCTGTGCGTGAATAAAACACCATTAACAGAAACACCGCTTAATTCTGAAAAGTCTTCACAAGTTTTTAAGCCGACAAGAGCCGGTTTAGGTTCTATAATATTATGTCCGAGCATTTTAATTAAATCGTAAGAGGAATGACCTCCCGTGGCAATAACAACATAGTCTGCCTTATAAGCTCCCATATTCGTAACTACTGAAAAGCCTTCATTAATTCTTAAAACTTCTTCTTTTACAAATCTTACCTTATTTAAAGTTTTCAGGAATTTTTCCCTGACATCAGCAGAACTGTTTGAAACGGGAAAAATCCGCATATCATCCTGAACATAAGTTTTTATTCCTATATTCTCAAAAAATTCAATGGTTTCTGCAGTTGCAAATTTAGAAAATACAGAATATAAAAATTTTTCACCCCGCGGATAATTAGACGCCAACTCTTTAAAATCATATTCTGCATGGCAGAGGTTGCATCTTCCGCCTCCTGTCGGCAGCAAAGTTTTTAATGGAGCTTTTTTATCAAAAATCGTTACATCAAAATTATTCTGCAAAAAATAAGCACAAATACACCCTGCAGGTCCGCCGCCTATAATCGCAACTTTAGATTTCAACTCTTGTGCCATACAAAAATACCATTTCAGGGTTTTCCAAATCGTTATGCAATTCAGTTATAGTCTTGTGCAAAACAGGATGCTCAAAATTGGGGATTAATTCAAGAAGAGGTACAAGAGTAAAAGCTCTCAAGTGTACAAATTTATGAGGTATAACAAGACTTTCTTCATTAATAATGTCTTTGTTATAAAACAAAATATCTATATCAATATTCCTGTCCGAATAACCTTTTTCACCGGTTCTTTTTCGTCCTAATTGCTGCTCAATTCTCTGGCATTCCAACAAAAGTTCCTGCGGGGAAAGACTTGTTTTAATCTCTACAACAGCATTAACAAACCAGGTGTCGGAATTCATGCCCCACGGTTCTGTTTCATAAAAAGCAGATGTTCGAATAAGTGTAACACCCTCAGCGGCATTTAACAATCCTGTTGCCTGCTGAACATAACCGATACGATCTCCAAAATTTGAACCTAAGCTTAAATATACTATTGCCATATACACTATTTTAGGATTTTTAACTAACTATGTCAATATAAAAGTTAAATTTGTACAGCACATTTTTTTATTATATAATCAAGGGGAAGTATGATTATTTATCGAATATTATCTACAATTTTATTTCTTGTTTCACTTCCGTTTTACGCAGCAATACGCGCCTGCCGCGGGAAATATTTGCCGGGTTGGAAAGAAAAACTCGGAAACTTTCATAATCCCGAATTGGGAGATAAAGTAATTATGTTTCACGGGGTTTCTGTGGGTGAAGTAATTGCTCTTGAAAATTTAATTAAAAAGACAAAAGAAACTTTTCCCGACCATAAAATAGTCGTAACAACAGGAACCAAAACAGGACAGGAAATAGCCCATAAAAAATTTGATAATACAGCTGATTTTATTACATATTTTCCCTTTGACATAACAATATGTGTAGAACTTTTCTTAAAAAAGATAAATCCGAGCATTGTCTTAATAGCAGAAACTGAATTATGGCCTACATTTGCAGCATACTGCCGTAAAAAAAATATACCGCTTTTTGTAATTAACGGAAGAATATCTGATTCTACATTTAAAAGTTACAGTTTGATAAAAGGATTTTTTAAAGAAATTTTCAAAAATTACACTGAAATTTTAACCCAGAGTGAAGAAGATAAGGAAAAGTTTATAAAAATAGGTGCTCCTGCTGAAAAAACACAGGTCATGAAAAATCTTAAATTCGATGTAAAAAGAATTGATACGGATATTCAAATCGGAAAAGGCGAAAACAGAATAATAATTGCGGGAAGTACTCATAAAGGCGAAGATGAGATTATATTATCAGCATTCGAAAAGTTAAAAAAAGAATTTTCAGACACTAAATTACTTCTTGCTCCCAGACATCTTACACGGGTTAATAATGTTGAAGAACTGGTTAAAAAGACCGGGTTATCTTACGGTTTCAGGTCAAAACAAGATACATTTGCCGATAATGAAATAATAATACTTGATACCCTTGGTGAATTAAGCAAAATGTATCAAATATGTGAATTTGCATTTATAGGCGGAAGTTTTAACAAAACAGGAGGTCATAACCCGCTAGAAGCTGTTGTTTATAATAAACCTGCAATTTCAGGACCTTCAATTCATAATTTTAGAGATATTTATTGGATTTTATCCCGTACAAAAGCAGGAAAAATCGTAAAAACTCCGCAGGAATTAACGGATTATATGCATAAACTCCTTGCCGACAAAGAATTTTATATTCAAAGCTGCAATGATTGCAAAACGGTTTTTGAATTCCAACAAGGAGCAATGGAATACGTTATTAACGAACTAAAAAAAATAGTTAAGTAAATATATCTGATGATCTTCGCAGTATTTCCTAATACATTTAAATGATTTTTATTAAGAAATATTAAGTTTTTTGATATAATTATTAAAGAATTTTAGCTTTAATGCCGTAACTAATAACAAGGAAACAAAGCGAAAGGAAAAATGTCATGGGAATGGCAGCATCTCAGGCAAGATTTTTAGGTCTTACCGCCAGAAAATCAAATACTGAATATGAAGGTCAACAGATTAACCAGCAAAGAACAACTTTGTCTAACCAATCTGCTAACTACTATAACCAGCTGCTCGGTATGACTGTTCCTGTTCCACCTTCTGTTTCTGATTACACAAAAACAACTTATACATTCACAGATGGTTCTTTAAGCAATTCAATAAGTTCACTTATTGCACAGCAAGACGGAACTTATTTAGTAAGCTATACTTCAACATGGACAAACAACTTTGCAGTAGTAGCAGCTTCTCCTTCTATTTATACAAGAGTAAATACCGGAACTGCAGAAGATCCTGAGTATAAATATTATGTAGGCGGTCAGGAATTAAGAGACTTAGGAGCCGAAATTCCTGTTGATGATGAAGGCAAATATACAGGTAATGATCCTTATTTAAGAACATTATCAGCAGAACAAATAAAAAAATTACAAGAAGAAGAAAAAGAATATATTGAACAATTAAACAGCAAGTACGGTGACGCTGACTGGATGGTAAGATATGTTCAAAATACTTCCACAGGAACCTGGTCTCCTTATTTCGTAAAAAAAGACGTACTTGAATCTGACAACACTATTTATAACGAAAATGGTGCTTCACAAAGCTACATTCCGACATACACAGTAGGTTCAGCAAAAGAAACCGAAGAAATTAAAGGAGTTACAGCACGCTTAGAACAGGATGCAACAGGTCGTATCATTAATATTACTTTAAACCCCGGAAAAGAAAATGAAGTTACTTATGCGGTTACAACAAACACTGTTACCGATCAGGATGCTTATAACGATGCGATGAACCAATATGAATATGATAAATATGAATATGATCAATCAATTCAAAATATAAATGCTAAGATTGAAATAGTTCAGTCTGAAGACAAAAACCTTGAATTACGCTTAAAACAATTAGATACAGAACAAGATGCAATTCAAACTGAAATGGATGCAGTTCAAAAAGTTATTGAAAAGAATACCGAATCAACATTCAAAACATTCGGCTAAGAGCATGCACCGCCCCACAGCAGTATCGGGATGCGGCAAAGCTATAAAAAATTTTGTTTCCTTAATTTACGACTTTTTACCCGAAAGTCGTTTTTATTATTCGGATTGAATACTTAAGTTCATAAATTCAATATCATCGTAATCTATATAAGCAGTCTGCTTTAAATTTCTGCCTGTTCTTATTGTAATTTCATTCATCTGCCCCGGACGTAACAAATTATTGGGAATTCTAATCCTCTGACCATCTCCGTTAAGTTGAATTTCCGCGATTTTTGACCCGTTAAAATAAACTTCGGGGGGACTTGCAAATGAATTAACTATTGAATTTTGTTTCATTGATCTTGCCATAAGCGTATCAATTCCTATTATGGAGCCTATTACAAGATAGTTCTTTTTAGATAGTGCGTTAGCAGCGATTTTAAATGACTTTGAATAGAAAGGTCCTATTGATTTAGCCTTAAATTCACTTGAATTTGCTGAAGTCGGAGAGAAGTTATCATCCCCCAGATGAAACATTTCTGAAGAAATAATTACATCCTGAACATTACTTTTCTCGATACCTACAATTATAGGTTTAGCAGCAATTTTTTGATCTATAGTAAGCGAAAAAGGTCTGTAACCGTCTTTTTCAACAGACATTATAGTCGGATTTTTTATATCTGCATTAAGGTTAAACGCACCTTGTTCATCAGAATATGTTGTGTAATTATTTTTAGGAATACTTACCTTTGCGCCCGAAACTGGCATATTTGTCGCGTTATCAACAATCATGCTGGAATTGCCCATGCCGGTCTTTGAAACTCCGCCCTCCATAACTGCAGCGTTTACCGATAAATTACACATTATAAGCAAAAGCAAACTAATCAGAATTTGTTTCATAAACCCTCTTTCCCTGAATTATATGTGTATTTTAAATACTAAAAAATATAATTTAATTAACCCTGGAAGCACAAACATAACAATTAAAAAAAAATTAAAAATTTTATTTGAAATTTGAAATTTTTCTGTTATTATAAATATATTGATAATTTAATATATGCCGAAGTGATGAAATTGGTAGACGTGCTAGACTCAAAATCTTGTGTGGGCAACCACGTGCCGGTTCGAGTCCGGCCTTCGGCAGATAAAAAGACACTCATATAATTGAGTGTCTTTTTATTTATGACAAAAAAATTTTTTCTTAGGTTTTATAAGTATATGAATGTAAATATACTCAAGTATACACCCGCACACGCTGCAAAAATCTCATTCGGAACCACTGGAAGGTATTACAAGAATGAATGCGGAGACGAATTCGGGACAAACAGCTGGCTTTTTCGCGATGATATAGATTGGAAAAGACTTGCAAGATACGAAAAAAATCATTTTGAGAATAAAAACAGAGTTAACATAATTCAGTTTGCATCATCAGACGGTTCCGAGGCTTATACAAAGATTATTTCATTACTGGAAAATTATCCTCAAAAAAAAGCGGATAAATTTTTCCCTATAAAAGCTTACGACATTGATGAAGAAATAGTAAATGCTGCAAGAAGCGGGTATATAAACACCTGTCTTGCAGACAGAATTAATCTGCAGGTAAATTCGGAAGATTACAGCAAATACTTTTCAGACACGGATGAAATACTTAATATCAAAGAGGATATTAAGCTGCAAAATCAAAAAACTCTGAAAGCTACAAATTATCTAAAAAATCGTGTAAGATTTGAAAGAGCAGATATGCACCTTGTACTGGCAAACTTAAATGATAATTCTGACACTATTTTAATGTGCAGAAATGTACTTGGCTATTTCGATAATGACAGAATTGAAAAATTTGTTAAGATTGTATCAAACAAATTAAAACAGGGGAGCTTATTTATAATTGGAGAACATGATACGTCAAATTCTTTTATAGACAGATACCTTAAAGAAAATAACTTTAGGCGGGTATTTGAATATGTTTATCAAAGATTATAAAAAACTCCCGTTGAGGGAGTTTTTTATATTATTCATCTTCGCCATTAATTACCTTAACAGCTTCTTCACGCCCTTTTTTATAAGAAGCTTCTTCTTCAGGAGCAATCAATTCAAGAAGATGCTGAAAATTTCCGACGTGAACTTTTTCATCGCCTGCAATTTCATGCAATAATTTTTTTGCGTCTTCATTGTCTATAGATTCTTGAAGCTGCTCATAAAATTGGATAGCCTCATATTCAGACGCGAGACTAAACCTTATAGCTCTGATTAATTCTTCCCTGGTTAATTTTCTGTCACATTTATTTCCATTGAAAGGTGTACCGAATTCGGGCATAACAAAACCTCCTTTTTTTAATATCAAAAACATGTTTGCCGCTAAATCACCAGATTTCATCACCCGTTGTCGGAATATGTAAGAATAATTTAACATTTATACATAATATGCTCTTTTTTAGTTTATTTTTGATAACATATAAAAAAGCAGTTGGCAAATTTTTTTTTGTTCACTTTTTATACGTGATAAGAAATAAGGATTTATACATTGCAAAACACTATAACTAAAAATTTCAGCGAAAACACAACCAAACAAAGTTTTCTTCATTCTGATAAGAACAAAAATTTATTATATATTGAAAAAAAACTTAATCAGATTTTCTTTGATGAAATGACATCTGATAATTCAATATTTCGTAAAGTTAAAAATTCTGCCATTCATAAAATGGCTTTATTTTTATCAAATAATATAACAAGATCCTGCTCGGTAGGAATTGCGGGCGAAACGGCAAGCGGCAAATCTACGATTGCTCTTGATATAATTAATACTATTCAGAGTTTTGCTGAAGAATATTGTATTAACAATGCAATAACCAGAATTAATACCGATGATTATTATTATGACCGCTCGGAAATGGTTAAAAAGGCAGGGAGTTTCGCGGAGTTTGCAAAACATTATGATCTTGATGTTCCAGAAGCACTTGAACTTGAGCTTATGAAAAAACATATTAAATCATTACTTTTCGGCAATACAGTTCTGCTGCCCGAATATGACATGTCAGGAACCGCAATAAGACGTGACAATGTTAAACCGGCTTTCCCTTCTAAAATTATTATTTCGGAAGGATTATTTACGTTAACTGATAAAGTAGTTGATGCTTTTGATTTTAAAATTTATGTAGATGTGTCTCATAACATACAGAAAGAAAGATTTTATAAACGTGCAGCAGAAAGAGATTTAGGCGATTCTGCAGATGAAGTATATGAAAATGCTTCAAACAAAGCAAAAACACACATTCATCCCACGGCAGCAAAAGCGGATATCATTCTTTCGGGAGAAGCCGACAGAGCAGCTTACAGAAAGTTTATAAATCAAATACTTATGCTTGTGAAAGAAATTTATTTTTAATTATTTTTTTACCTGCTCTTTCATCTTTGCTTCTCTGTTGTATCTGAACTTTGTAAATAAGTTGGATGTTCCTGCAATGAAAAATCCCATTACACCGATACCGAACAAAAGCGGAATACCTGCAATAAGAACTTTTTGCTTTAATAATTTTTTATAAACCGCTTCAACGTCTCCGCCGTGTTTTTCGGCAATCTGCCTTAAATCTTTTAATTGAGGCACCTCAAGTTTTTCGTTAATAAGCTCTCTACACTTTCCATTTTTATAAAGAAGTTTTCTAAAACCTTTTTCTAAAAGTTCATTACCGCAAATAATATAGAAGCCCACAAGCGGATATCTGAATAATGTTTCAAGAAAATTTTGTTTTCCTCTGTCTTTTGAGGCACCGAAATATCCCGCACCGCCGACCAGAACGCAGGAAGTAAGCTGTCCTCTGCTCAAGGCAAGTTTGCCGTTATTGTCGGCAAAGTCAAGGCTTAAATATTTATTGAAAAAATCTGCTTTCTTTTTATTGTTTTTAAAGAATTTAGTACCCGGTGCAAGAATTGCTTCTGATAAATTACTCAAAAACTTAGAATTTTCTCCGTGTTTGAAAAGCAGAGCACTCAACGCAAGACATCCCGCATAAATTCCTGCAGCAAGTTTAATATGTTTTTTAGCGCTTTTTTCAACTTTTTGAGCTTGCTCCGTGTTTTCTGCCTTGTTTTTGTTTAAATTTGCAATATTTTCAAAATCGGATTGCTTAAATACTTTTAATGTCATTAAATTTTTAAAGTAATTAAGAGTATATTCTACAAGAGGAATTGCAAATGCACTTAACGCAAGTGCAGCTTTTACGGGCAAAAGTTTTTTATTTACAGCTTCATTATTAGACTTCAACAGTTTAGCAGCAGGTGTCGCAACTTGTTTTTTTAATTCATTCGGAAGTTTTTTTGAATAAATTTTTCTGAAAATTCCTTCACCTAAAATTGCGGGGAAATAGTACACAAGAACAGATTCCGACAATTCCAGAAATGTATTTTCTCCAAGATCAGCTTTACTGCGGGCAAATACAGCTTTCGGAATAAGTCCTGTTGCACTGTCCTGAATAAATCTGATATTGGAAAGCCCTGCTCCGCCTTCCTGAATTCCTATAATTTTGCTTGCAGCTTTTAATCCTATTCCAATATTTCCAGCATTGGTAAATGATATATTGTTTATGTTATTAGTTTTCATTAGTAATTCCTTTTATATAATCTGACAACAAAAAAATGACCCGTTAAATAAGAACAGGTCATTTATATAATTAAAAAATTATTATCAGCTTATTGCCAGCTTAAAAGACCTGTTCCGTTAAACAGGTGCCACCAAGATTGAGTGTTTAGATTTAAGTTTGGCATAAAATTACTTTTCCTTTTGAAATTATGCTATCACGACATAAGAAAAAATGCAAGATAAAAAGTTACAAAATTTTTACAAACCTCCGCATGCTGGCAAAAGATTATTTTTTCAGGTATTATATACATGTTGGAAGATTTACAGACCGGTAGGAGACAGAAATTTGATTACAATCACCCCTCATAACATTACTCGTAAAAGTAATGCACCTGTATTCGGCAATAACGAAAAAACAGATAAGAATGAGAAAAAACAGCAAACATATTCCGATCCTCTTATGCAATGGCCTGCAAGAGGTTTAGCATATTCTAACGAACTCGGAGCCGCAATAAGCGAAGTTGCTCCAAAACTCGGAACATTATTGTGGTTTCCCGCAATGCTGTATTTTGGCGCTGATATTTATGATAAGTATAAAAATGAAAAAAGCTCATATAACCCTGACGGGAAAAGAGGTACAGAACAAGCTATATTCCAACTTCTTGCGAGTGTAATACTGCCGACAGGAGCAGTAATCGCAGGTCAAAAAACAGCTTCCGCCATGGGTGTTATGGATAAAACAGGCTTGTCACTACAATCAAGAGAAGAAGTTATTAACTTCCTTCAAGAATTTACAAGCAGACGCCATATTGATAACTACGAAAACGATATTTCAGGCTTCAAAGAACATTTCAGAGAATCGTTAATTACAAAACGCGAAAAATTAATCAGAGAAAATAAAATAAAAAATCCGTTAAAATTTTTAGGAGATGCCATATTCGGACGCAGACATCCGGAATCGCTGGCAATGTCTCAAAAAGACAGAGTTCTCAAGTATGCTGACATTCATATTGATAATATGTTTAAAATTTATGATGATTTGAAAAATGCCAGAAAACCTGCAGAATTCACCTCAAAAATGTGGAAAAAATTCGGAAAACTTAAAGAAAAATATGCAAAAGATCCTGATTATAAAGCAACATTCATAAGAGATGCCGCTGAAGATATTATTAAAAAATATCAGAAAAGCAAAATTATGAATGCTAAAATATTAAAAACGGTAGGCGGATTTATTGCCCTCGGACTTGCAATTAAACCTATTGATAACTTCGTCGAACATGTTGTAATTAAAAAAGTTGTAAAACCTGCATTCACAGGTAAACATAAAAATAACAAGAGTGAAAAATCAAACTAATATTTTTACCACAACTTTTTTAACTTTCTCAGAATTGCCGCAAATATTCATTTGCGGCTTATGAGCTTCATGCGGATATATTAAAGCGACTTTGCCTGGTTCAAGAATTACCCTGTCAGAAATTTTATCAGGGTTTTCAAAGAACATGATATCACGTTTATTATCATATTCTTCCGAAACGGTTAATCCTTCAACAGGCATAAAATCAAGCTCTTCCTTTCCTGAAAGAAGCATTTGTATATCTATATACTTTTTATGAGCTTCAAACTTACAGAGTTCAGGAAATTTTGTTTCATATACATCAACATTCGCGTAAGAATAATCATCTATTTTATAATGTCCTGTTTCTGTCTGCGAAGTTAAGCCATACAAAAAATCAATTACATTCTGTGAAATAATATTATAATCAGATATATTTTTTAAATTATCAATAATCATAATTACTCCAATTCAGTCATAGCACGCTCAAAATCTTCTTTATTGGGCGCTTTGCCGTGCCAGCCTGCGTTATTCTCCATAAAGCTTACTCCTTTACCTTTAACGGTATCAGCAAGGATTGCAACGGGTTTATCAGAGTTCTTCGCTTTTTCAATTGCATCGTAAACCGCCTTAATATCATGTCCGTCAATTTCAATCACATCCCAGTTAAAAGCTTTTAATTTAGCATCAAGAGGATCTAACGATTTAACATTTTCGGTACAGCCGTCGATTTGCAGCCTGTTTCTGTCAATAATTGCAATGATATTATCGAGTTTTTGATGAGTACAGTGCATAAAAGCTTCCCAAACACTTCCCTCCTGCAGTTCACCATCTCCCATAAGGCAAAATACTTTTGCGGGATTTTTGTCAAGTTTTAGCCCCATTGCCATACCGCAGGCAACAGATAATCCCTGTCCCAAAGATCCAGTTGCCACATCAATTCCAGGGCAAACAGGAACAGGGTGTCCCTGAAGTCTTGAGCCGAATAATCTGAATGTCATAAGTTCTTCTTTAGGAAAATATCCGAGCTGAGATAAAACAGAATATAATACAGAAGAAGCATGTCCTTTAGACAATACAAATCTGTCACGATTTGCAAAATTTTCATCTTTAGTCCATTTAGGGCAGATATTCATACACTTATGATAAAGGACTGTTAACAGTTCTACGGCAGACATAGCTCCGCCTATATGACCTGATTGAGCATTATAAACCATTTTTAAAATATTTTTTCTGTTTTCTTTACACAGTTTTTCTAAACTTTTGATATCGTTATCGCTTAACATAAAACTACACTCCTTTTGGTATGAATTTTTCTCTTAGAACTTTTAAGACAAACAAAGGTAATGTCGGAAAAATTCTTTTAAATCTTTTGGGTTCCTTAACAGTTCTGTAAAGCCATTCAAGCCCTAATTTCTGATAAATTACCGGAGCGCGCTTTACAACACCCGACCAAACATCAAAACTTCCGCCGACACCGATGAATAAAGCCTCGGGTAATAATTTTTTAGCTTTAAATATAAATTCTTCCTGCTTAGGAGAGCCCAAGGCGCACAATACAAGACGCGGCTGTCTTATTTTCAGCTCATTAAATACTTTTTCATCATCTTTAAAATAACCGTCTTGAACATAGGTTATATATAAATCAGAACATTCTTTCATAAGATTTTCTTTTGCTTTTTGAACAATTTCAGGTTTTGCTCCTATGAGAGCAACAGATAATCTGTCTTTTGCACATTCTTCAATCATCCTGTGCGCAAATTCAATTCCCGCAATTCTCCTGACTTTATGCCCGAGAATTTTCAATCCGATTTCAACACCAATTCCGTCAGGAATTACCAGTTCCGCAGCATCTATAATCTCAGCAAATTGAGAATTTTTTACAGCATTATTAATCATTTCGGGATTTATTGTCACTACCTGACCTGAAATAGATTTAGTATATTCTACAGCCTCATTAAAAGTAAATGTATCAACATTCAGACCTTGTAATTTTACAGTATTTCTTTCCATAAAATAATTATAAACTAATAATTAAATTTGGTAAAGTAAATTCTAATAAAAAAAAGCCGCACTGTTTTTACAGGCGGCTTTATTATATAATTAATGAGTTAGAAGAAAAACTTTACCGGCTG
>QWCY01001270.1_pt1 | contig 43337 bp, 31 predicted proteins | sample 1972631 | NCBI WGS metagenome assembly QWCY01 (sample SAMN09866696, study PRJNA288562) | Human gut metagenome isolate pre1_stool, whole genome shotgun sequencing... | isolation source: gut | host: Homo sapiens | place: USA: California
CGTCCAGCCGATTGGCCATGCCATCCAGATGCCGGTTGCGCCGAGACCAAGTCCTTTTGCAAAGAGAAACGCCAACGCCACACGCAGGAAGAGGTCGGTGAAGGTGGTTGTCATGAAATAGAGCATGGCACTGCCGCCGCGCAGCACCCCGTCGCACATGACCTTAATCGTTACGATGAAATAGAAGGGGGTGACGATGTGCATATAGTCTACACCTGCCTGAATTGCGGCAGCACTACTTTCATCCAGAAACAGTCCCATGGCGGTGCGACCGAAGAAGAAATAGAACAGGAAAAACGGCACGCAGACCAGAATACCGAGGAGTGCCCCTGCCCGAAAGCCTTCGGAAACCCGTTCCTTTTTAGCTGCGCCAAGGTTCTGAGCGGTGAAGGAGGAAACGCCGTTGGACAGGGTTGTCATGCAGGTGACGGCGAAGGTATTCAGCTTCTGGCAGGCAGAAAAGCCTGCAACAATGGCAGAGCCATAGCTGTTGACGGCTGACTGCACGAAAAGATTCCCGACGGAAACAAAGCATTGCTGCAAAATACTTGGAATGGCGACGATAGTAACCTGTACAAGCATTTCTGCGGAAAATTTTGCATACGGTTCGGTGCTTCTTAATTGCTTGATGCGATGCACCAGCGTAAGAAAGGCGAGCACGGATGCCGCGCCCTGTGCGGCGAAGGTTGCCCATGCAACACCGGCAACGCCCATTTTCAGCCAGACCACGAAGAAAATATCCAGAAGAATATTACTTATGGAGGAGCCGATGAGGAAATACAGCGGCGTACGGCTGTCCCCCAGAGAGGTGAAGATGCCGTTGCAGATATTATAAAGATACAGAAAGAGGAATCCGTAAATATAGATTTTCAGATAAAGCGATGCATCGGCGAAAACATCGGAGGGGGTGCGAATCAGGCGGAGCAGTGCACTTCCGCCGAAAATGCCGACAAGCGTCAGCACCACACTGACCGCAAGACAGGCGCAGAAGATGGTGCAGATAGCCGTTTTGAGTGCGCTGTATTTTTTTGCCCCAAACAGGCGGGAAACCACAACGGCACAGCCGATATTGCTGCCGACGGCAACTGCCATGAAAATCATAGTGATGGGGTGGGATGCACCGACTGCCGCAAGCGCGGCTTCTCCGATGAACTGCCCGGCAATGATGCTGTCTGCAATTTGATAAACCTGCTGAAAGGCAACACTCAGCAGCATGGGAATGGAAAACATCCAGAGCATTTTTCGGCTGCTGCCCCGGGTTAAATCTGTAATCAACAAAGTCATCTCCAATCTGAATTTTTGGTGGGTATCATTTTGTTATATTTTTGTCATTTTACCTTCTTTAGACAGTATACTCCTTTTATTGAAAAAAGAAAGCGAAAATCGAAAGAATTTTTGGGGAGAGTGTCACTCGCCAAGGGGCTTGGATTGTGGTATCATAACAGGGAAATTGAGAAGAAAAAGCAAAGGGGTTTTGTGTATGGCAAAATTATATTTCAGATACGGCGTGATGGGCAGCTCTAAATCGGCACAGGCACTCATTACGAAATTCAACTACGAGGAGCAGGGGATGCGCGTCTGGCTGATTAAGCCTGCGGCAGATACGCGCTATGGCGCAGATAAGGTACATTCTCGCATCGGGCTGGAGCAGCCTGCGGATGTGATTAACGATGATATGGATTTATATGAGGTTTTCCGTGACAGAGAACGGGAATTTTATGATGTGATTATTGTGGATGAGGCACAGTTTTTACAGCCTGCCCATGTGGAGCAGCTACGGGAGATTGTGGATTATTACAATGTGCCTGTGTTCTGCTTTGGACTGCGGACAGATTTTCGGACAAGATTGTTCCCCGGCAGTGCAAGGCTGTTTGAGTTGGCAGATTCCGTGACGGAGCTGAAAACGGTCTGCACCTGTGGCGGCAAGGCAATGGTGAACGCAAGAATTGATGCGGAGGGCAGAGTTGTTACCGAAGGGGAGCAGTTCCTTCTGGGGGGCAACGAAAGCTATCGTCCGATGTGCTATAAATGCTGGAAGCTTAAGTCGAAATCAGAGAAATAAAGCAGAAGCGGAACAAAATGCGCTGTTTTTCGTCAGAAGAACAGCGGTATTGAGAAAAAATGTGAAATTTATATAAAGATTTCTTAAAACTTTTTGAACATCCCCTGAAATACGCAAGTTTTCCTTGTGTACGGGGGTGTTCTTCTGCTATACTATAATAATGTAAAAGTGTGCCTATAGAGCGGCTGTCTGCTTTCGGCACATGCGAGAAAAGAAAAATGAGGTGAACCAAATGGGTTTCTTGGAAAAAATATTTGGGAACTACAGTGAAAAGGAAATCAAGAAAATCAAGCCAATCGTGGCGAAGATTGAAGCACTGGGCCCCCAGTATGAAAACCTTTCAGATGAAGAGCTGAGAGGAAAGACACAGGAATTTAAGGATCGTCTGGCAAAGGGCGAAACACTGGATGATATTCTGCCTGAGGCGTATGCGGTGGTAAGAGAGGCGGCTTCCCGTCCCAATGTGCTGAATATGAAGCATTTCCCCGTACAGTTGATGGGCGGCATCGTGATGCATCAGGGACGTATTGCCGAGATGAGAACAGGTGAAGGTAAAACACTGGTGGCAACACTGCCTGCATATCTGAATGCGCTGGAGGGCAAGGGCGTACATGTGGTTACGGTCAATGACTATCTGGCACAGCGTGACTCTGACTGGATGGGTGAGGTATTCCGTTTCTTAGGGCTGAGCGTGGGCTGCATCCTGAACGGGATGGATAACAACGAACGCCGTGCGGCGTATGCCTGTGATATTACCTATGGTACAAACAATGAATTCGGCTTTGACTATCTGCGTGACAACATGGTAGTACGAAAGGAAAACATGGTGCAGAGAGACCTGCATTATGCCATCATCGACGAGGTTGACTCTGTTCTGATTGACGAAGCCAGAACACCCCTGATTATTTCCGGCAGCGGCTCCAAGTCTACGGATTTGTATCGCGTGGCAGATCTGTTTGTAAAAAAACTGAAAAAGGGTCGTATTCTGAATGAGGATGAGGCAATGAATGCCCTTCTGAAGGAGGAAATTCAGGAGGAAGGCGATTTCGTTCTGGATGAAAAGGCGAAATCTGTTGTGCTGACGCAGGAAGGTGTTGCAAAGGCGGAAAAATATTTCTCCGTGGACAACCTTTCCGATCCCGAAAATCTGGAGCTGCAGCATTATATCAACAATGCCTTGAAGGCAAACTATAACATGCATCTGGATAAGGATTATGTGATTCATGAGGGCGAAATCGTTATCGTTGATGAATTCACAGGGCGTATGATGCCGGGCAGACGCTATTCCGACGGTCTGCATCAGGCAATCGAGGCGAAGGAAAACGTACAGGTGCGCAGAGAAAGCAAAACGCTGGCAACAATTACCTTCCAGAACTACTTCAATAAATACGCTAAGAAATGCGGTATGACAGGTACGGCGAAAACAGAGGAAGAAGAATTCCGTAATATCTATGGGATGGATGTTGTGGAAATTCCCACAAACCGCCCCATACAGAGAAAGGATTTGGATGATGTTGTGTATCGTACCGAGGCGGGCAAATTCCGCGCGGTGGTAAGAGATATCATTGCGGCGCACGAAAAGGGACAGCCGGTACTGGTTGGTACGGTTACGATTGAAAAATCCGAAACACTGAGCAAGCTGCTGAAGATGGAGGGCGTGAAGCATCAGGTGCTGAATGCGAAATATCATGCACAGGAAGCGGAAATCGTTGCACTGGCAGGGCAGATGGGCGCAGTTACGATTGCGACAAACATGGCCGGCCGTGGTACGGACATTAAGCTGGGCGAAGGCGTTGCAGAGCTGGGTGGCTTGAAAATCATCGGTACGGAACGCCATGAATCCAGACGTATTGATAACCAGCTGCGTGGGCGTGCCGGTCGTCAGGGTGACCCCGGTGAATCCCGTTTCTATATCTCTCTGGAGGATGACCTGATGCGTCTGTTTGGCTCCGAAAAGACAATGAAGCTGGTAGATGCGATGGGCATGACAGAGGATGAGCCGATTGAGGCAGGGATGCTTTCCAAGGCGATTGAAAATGCACAGAAGAAGGTAGAGGGCAACAACTTTGCCATTCGTAAACACCTTCTGGAATATGATCAGGTTATGAATGAGCAGAGAGAAATCATTTATGGCGAAAGAAAACGCGTGCTTTACGGTGAAAACCTGAGAGACAGCATTATCGGCATGATTGGCGCGGTTGTGGAACGCACGGTGGACGCACACATGAGCGATGACCAGCTGCCTGAGGAATGGGATATGGCGGCATTCAGTGAGTCTCTGAGTGCAATTATTCCTGTCGGCAAGGTGAATATCAAGGATGAAGCACTGCCTCAGATGACAAAGGATAAGCTGAAGGAAACCCTAACAAAGCTGGGCAATCAGCTGTATGAAATGAAGGAAAAGGAAATCGGTCAGGGACAGGCTGAGGGCGAAGAACGCATGCGTGAGCTGGAGCGCGTGGTGATGCTGCGCGTGATTGATCAGAAATGGATGGATCATATTGATGATATGGATCAGATGCGTCAGGGGATTGGGCTGCATGCTTATGCACAGAGAGACCCTCTGACAGAATATAAATTTGCGGCGTATGATATGTTCGAGGAAATGAGCAATCATATTCAGGAGGATACGCTGAAGATTCTTTACCGTGTGCGTATCCAGACAGAGGTAAAGCAGGAGGAACCGCCGAAGCAGATGTTCACAAATAAGGATGATTCTGCGGTAAAGCAGCCGAAGAAGCGCGCTGATGAAAAAATCGGCAGAAACGACCCCTGCCCCTGCGGCAGCGGCAAGAAATATAAGCAGTGCTGTGGCAGAAACGTGTAAAGAAAGCGTTATCAAGCGGCTGTGCAAGGCGGAAGCAAGCTTACGCAGATGCACAGATAATTTGCAACATTTGGGACAGAAAGAGGGAAGGATATGGGAGAGAAAAAGCAATATCGACTACAGATGGATTTCCCTTTTTATACACAAAGAATGTCGCAGGAAACATGGGAGGAGGAGGGCTTTTCCTCCTTCCCTGAGGCGGACAGCTGGACCTTCCGCAGCTGTGGCATTGCCTCCTTGCGTATGATATTGGAGGGCCTTGGCAAGCAGGTGGAGTGCCATGGCACAATGATTGCAAAGGGTGTTGCGGCAGGTGCCTATAAAGAAGGTGTCGGCTGGATTCACTGGGGGCTGGCGAAGCTTGCGGCGGATTACGGCATTTACGGCGAGGCACTGCGCGAAAAAACAGCGGAGGACTTAAAGAAGGAGCTGGATGCAGGGCATCCCTGCATGGTTTCTGTGGCATCCCTTTTTCAAGGGGGCAAGCCCAAGCCGGACGGCAACGGTGTTTACGGGAAAAGCGGGCATTTGGTGCCTGTGCTTGGCTATGAGACCGAGGACGGCAGGCTGACAGCCTTTCTGGTGCATCATCCGTCTGCCTTTTTGGAGCAAAACAAGCCGAATTGGTGGGTGCCGATAGAAGATTTTTTGGCCTCCTTCGGCGGCAATTTCATTCGATTTTCAACGGAAAATTTTTCCGAGGAAGATAAATAGGACAAACTGTCTTTGGCGGCAAGCCCAAGCCGCAGGATGCTTTGTCAACCAATAAATCAATTCTATTTTCATTATGAAGGAGATGATTTTTTATGTTCGAGTTAGAACAGATCCGTCTGAGCCTTTCTGCTTATGACGAAAAATTAAAGGAAATGGGGGCTTCACTTTGACGTCGCTGGCGCGAAGGAGAAGATAAACGAACTAGAAGAGCTTTCCGCAGACCCCGATTTCTGGAATGATCTGGAAAAGAGCCAGAAAACATTGCAGAAGCTGAAAGCACTGAAAAATAAGGTCGGCAAATATGAAGGCCTTGTAACAACCTACGAGGACATTCTGACACTCATCGAAATGGGCATCGAGGAGCAGGATGACAGCGTATATGAAGAAGTAAAGGAAATGAACGATTCCTTCCTTGCGGAATATGAGGCACTGCGCATTGCAACAATGCTCGATGGCGAATATGACCGCAACAATGCTATTGTTACCCTGCATGCAGGGACAGGCGGCACAGAGGCGTGTGACTGGACAAATATGCTTTTCCGCATGTATTCCAGATGGGCGCAGAAGGAAGGCTTCGAGGTTGAGGTACTGGATATGCTGGACGGCGATGAAGCCGGACTGAAATCCGTTACCATTCAGGTAAACGGCGAAAATGCCTATGGCTATTTGAAATCCGAGAAGGGGATTCACCGTCTGGTGCGTGTGTCTCCCTTCGACAGTGCAGGCAGACGGCAGACCTCTTTTGCGTCCTGCGATGTTATGCCTGAAATTGAGGATGATACGGAAATTGAAATCAAGCCGGATGATATCCGTATTGATACCTACAGAGCCAGCGGTGCAGGCGGTCAGCACATCAACAAGACCTCCTCTGCAATCCGTATCACACACTTCCCTACGGGGGTTGTGGTATCCTGTCAGGAGGAGAGAAGCCAGTTTGCCAACAAGGACAAGGCATTCAAAATGCTGAGAAGTAAGCTGCTTGCCCTCAAGATTGAGGAGCAGATGCAGAAGCTGGCGGAAATCCGTGGGGATGTAAAGGAAATCGGCTGGGGCAGCCAGATTCGTTCCTACATCTTTATGCCCTATACTCTGGTAAAGGATCACCGGACAGGCGAGGAAACCGGTAAGGTGGACGCGGTGATGGATGGTGAGATTGATAACTTTATCAGCGCATATCTGGCATGGATTCACAGCTGATTTTCCGGAGGGAAGAGCCTTGAAAGAGATTATCATTACCAAAAACGAGGAAAATCAAAGGCTGGACAAGTTTCTGCTGAAATATATGAATAAGGCCTCCAAGGGCTTTATTTATAAAATGCTGCGGAAAAAACGCATCAAATACAACGGCGGTAAGGCAGAGGGAAACGAACTGCTTCGGGCAGGGGATACCCTCAGGCTTTACCTCGCCGAGGAAACGATGCAGTCCTTTATGGAGGAAAAAACGGTGCCTGCGGCAAAAAGGCATTTCGGCATTGTGTATGAGGATGACGAGATTCTGGTGGTTTCCAAGCCGGCAGGACTGCTCACACATCCTGAAAAAAGCAGTGATACCGATACGCTGATTGATCAGGTGCTTTATTATCTTTATCAGAAGGGGCAGTATACCCCTGCGGCGGAGAGCAGCTTTACCCCGGCACTCTGCAACCGACTGGATAGAAACACAAGCGGCATCGTGATTGCGGGGAAAACCCTGCAGGGCGTGCAGGCGGTGAATGAAATCATTCGCAGCCGCAAGCTGAATAAGTTTTATCTGACACTGGTTGCAGGGGAGATACACGAGGCGGGCGAAATTACCGCCTATCTGACGAAGGATGCAGAAAAGAATCAGGTGCGCATTTCCAAACGGGAGGGAAGCGGCGCAAGAACGATGACGAAATATCGTCCGCTTGCACATGCAAAGGGCTATACCCTTCTGGAAATTCAGCTGATTACGGGTAAGACGCATCAGATTCGTGCCCACATGCAGGCAATCGGGCATCCCGTTGCAGGTGACAGAAAATACGGCTCGGAAGCGACAAATCGAAAATTCCGAGAGGAATATGCCCTTTCCAATCAGTTCTTACATGCCCTTCGGGTGGAATGGAAGGAACAGGAGGGTCCTCTGGGCTATCTTTACGGAAAGGAAATGACGGCTCCCTTGCCGAAGCAGCTGCAGGAAATCTGCGATGGTCTGTTTGGCAAGGAAGAATAAGAGAAACAACATGAAGGAGGAGAGAAGATGAAAGCCATTATTTTGGCGGCGGGCTATGCCACAAGATTATATCCGCTGACATTGCATACGCCGAAGGCTTTGCTCCCCATTGGCAAAAAACCAATCATTGATCATATTGTAGAGAAGATGAATACCGTAAAAGAGCTGGATGCGATTTATGTGGTTTCCAACGATAAATTCGCAGAGCAGTTTGCGGACTGGGCAAAAACGGCGAAAAGCCGCGTACCCATTACCGTCCTGAATGACGGCACAACAGATGATTCCAATAAGCGCGGCGCAATCGGGGATATTTCCTTTGTGATTGACGAAATGCAGATTGCGGATGACCTGATGGTAATCGCAGGAGATAATTTCTTCACCTATTCGCTGAAGGAATATGTGGATTTCTTCCATGAAAAGAACCGCGACTGTGTGTGCGTGAAGGTCTGGGAGGACGAGGCGGCGCTGAGCCAATTCGGTATTGCCCTTCTGGATGAAAACGGAAGGGTGCTGGATATTGAGGAAAAGCCCGCAAAGCCCAAATCCAATACGGTTGTATTCGCCGCATACCTCTATAAGAAAGAAACCGTTCCCATGTTCGCCGCATATCTGGCGGCAGGCAATAAGCCGGATTCCCCCGGCAACTTCCCTGCATGGCTTTACCGGCAGAAGGAGGTATATGCCTATACCTTTGAGGGGGAATGCTACGACATCGGGACACCGGAAAGCTATCGGGAAGTATGCGAACTCTATGACAAATAACACGAAGCCGTTCTGCTGATTTAAGGACGGCTTTATTTCCTTTTTATAAAAAAAGTCCCGACAAGCGGGTGAGCAAATGCATAAAGACGCATTTGTGCACTTGCTCAGACATTTGACGGGCAACGGATAAACGGAAGGAGAAAACCTGAAATGGAATGGATTGAAGTATTCGTAGCGACCAGCCGGATTGGACTGGAGCCTGTGGAGGGCGTGCTGTATCAGTGCGGACTGACAGGACTGATGATTCATGATGAGGCGGATTTTGCGGAATTTCTGGAAAACCCCAACAGAGAATGGGATTATGTGGCAGATGAGCTGGTGGAGGAAAAGGAAGAACTGGAAACAGGAATTACCTTTTTTCTGCGCGACAACCTTTACGGCAGAGAACAGCTTGCACAGATTCAGGGCGCATTGGCGGCAGTGAAGGCAAGTGAGAAGGAATTGGATTTAGGCTCTTTGGAGCTGAGAATGAAAAATGTGCAGGAGGAGGATTGGGCGAATAACTGGAAGAAATATTTCAAGCCCTTTCCTGTCGGTGAAAAAATCATGATTAAGCCCTCTTGGGAGGAGTTGACGGAGGAAACCGATAAGGTGATTCTCAAGATTGACCCCGGACATATCTTCGGCACAGGGACACACGAAACCACGCAGCTTTGCATGGAGCTGATTGAAAAATACGTGAAAAAGGACGATATGGTTCTGGATATCGGCTGTGGCAGCGGGATTCTTTCGATTGCCTCTCTTTTGTTGGAGGCAAAGGAGGCAGATGCAGTGGACATTGACCCGAATGCCATGGCGATTGCTTACGAAAACAGCGACAGAAACGAGATTCCCAGAGAGAAATACCATGTTTGTGCAGGGAATATTCTGGAGGATGCGGCACTGCATGAAAAATACAGCGGCAAAAAATATGACATGGTAGAGGCAAACATTGTGGCGGATATCATCATTGTACTGACGAAGCAGGTGCCTGACTATATTAAGGACGGCGGTATTTTCCTTTGCAGCGGTATCATTACCGAGAGAAAAGAGGATGTGCTTGCGGCACTGGCGGCAGGCGGCTTTGACGTGCAGGATGTGCGTGAGAAAAAGGGCTGGGTTGCCATCGCATCGAAATATGTGGGGTGATGGGGATGCCGAAATTTTTCTTTGATAAAAAAGACCGTTCCGGCGGACAGATTTGCCTGCATGGAGAGGACGAAAAGCATATTAAGACCGTTCTGCGTGCGAAGGAGGGCGAGGAGCTGACGCTTTGCGACGGAGAGGGCATGGATTACCAATGCAGGATTTCCTCTCTGGCGGATGGGGTACAGCTGGAGATTCTTTCCAAAGCGCCCTGTGAAACAGAGTCGAAAACAAAAATTACGCTCTATCAGGGACTGCCGAAGGCGGATAAGATGGAGCTGATTATTCAGAAATGCGTGGAGCTTGGCGTGGAGCGGATTGTTGCGGTCAGCACCGAGCGTGCCATTGTGAAGCTGGATAAAAAGGAAGGCAAAAAGCTGGAGCGCTGGCAGAAAATTGCCGAGGCTGCGGCAAAGCAGAGCGGCAGAGGGAAGATTCCCGAAATCGGCGGACAGGTGCTAAAATTCAAGGATGCCGTTGCAGAGGCAAAAAGACTGGATGGCGCGATTATCCCTTATGAGCGGGAAGAAAAGACGGGGCTGCGCGAATTTGTGAAGGACTTCAAGGGTGAGAGCATCGGCGTTTTCATCGGACCGGAGGGCGGCTTTGCTGAGGAAGAAATTGCACTGGCGCAGGAAAACGGCATTACGCCAATCACCCTTGGGAAACGCATCCTGCGGACGGAAACGGCAGGCATGACAACAACAGCTATCCTTTTATATGAATTGGATTGAGGAGGCAAGTATGATTTATTTTGATAATGCGGCAACGACAAGAGCGCTGCCTGCGGTAGCGGAAAAAATGAGCACAATGCTCTGCGAACAATATGGCAACCCTGCATCTGTGAGTGCTATGGGTCTGGCGGCGGAAAAGGAAATCAGAAATGCGGCGGAAATCATCGCAAGAGGGATTCACTGCAAATATGAGGAGGTTTTCTTTACCAGCGGCGGCACAGAGGGCGACAACTGGGCGATTTACGGCACGGCAGAGGGCTATAAAAGACAGGGACAGCACTTTATTACAACGGAAATTGAACATCCTGCGGTGAAGAATCCTATGAAGCTGTTGGAGGAAAAGGGCGCAGAGGTTACATGGCTAAAGGTGGACAGACAGGGGCATATCTCCTTGGAGGAGCTGGCAAATGCCATCCGCCCCGATACGGTTTTGGTCAGCACGATTCTGGTAAATAACGAAACGGGAACAGTGCAGGATGCGGCGGCAATCGGCAAGCTGATTAAGGAAAAGAACCCTCAGTGTCTGTATCATGTGGATGCGGTGCAGGCGTTCGGGAAATACCCCATTGATGTGGAAAAAATGAAAATTGACCTGCTGACGATGAGCGGTCATAAGATTCATGGGCCGAAGGGCGTTGGGATGCTCTATATGCGTAAGGGCTTGAAGGTGAAGCCCTTGATGCTTGGCGGCGGTCAGCAGAGAGGACAGCGCCCCGGTACAGAAAACGGCCCCGGCGCGGCGGCATTGGGCGTGGCGTGTGACGAAGCCTTCAAGAGCATGAAGGAAAGCATTGCCCATGTGAGAGAGGTAAAGCAGACCTTGCTGGAAGGGATTCTTGCCCTGCCCGATACACAGCTGAACGGGGACAGCCTGGAGGAGGCAAGCCCCTATGTGCTGAATGTGACCTTCAAGGGGCTTAGAAGTGAGGTGCTTTTGCACGCACTGGAAAGCAAGGGCATTGTAGTTTCTGCCGGCTCTGCCTGTGACAGCAAGAAGAAGGTCGGCAGCCCTGTGCTGACGGCAATGGGACTGCCCTTCTCGGAAATTGAAGGGGCAATCCGTTTCAGCTTCTGCCGCTATAATATAGTGGAGGAAGCAAAGGAATGTCTGAAAGCGTTGGAGGAACTGGTTCCCTTCTTTAGAAAATATAACAGATAAGAAAAGGAGAAAATAATGGCTGAAAAGGTTTTAATCGTGAAATACGGTGAAATTGCCATGCGCGGCAATAATAAATATATCTTCATCAACCGCCTGATTTCCGCGATTCGCAAAAATCTCGACCCCTACGGCAACTATTATGTTGTGCGTGACCCCGGTCGCTTGATTGTGGAAAATCGCGATGGTGAATTGGATTATGATTTTACCATTCCCAAGCTGGAAACCATCTTCGGGCTGCATTCCATCTGCCCCGGAGTCCGCTTGGAGAATAATGATTTTGATACCATCTGCAAGGAAGCATTGGCGCATATGCAGGAATTTTACGGCGATAAGGAAATGACCTTTAAGGTAAATACACGCCGTGCGAATAAAAGCTATCCCATGCACTCCATGGAAATGAGCATGGAGGTGGGGGCGTATCTTCTGGATCACATGCCGAATATGAGGGTAGATGTGAAGCATCCGGATGTGGCGCTGAATATTGAAATTCGCAACAGCACCTATTTACATTCCAAAACCATCCGCACCTACGGCGGCCTGCCCTACGGCAGCAACGGCAAGGCAGTCAGCCTGCTTTCCGGCGGCATTGACAGCCCTGTTGCAACATGGATGATGGCAAAACGCGGCGTTGAGGTGGAGGGCGTTTATTTCCACAGTCCCCCGTATACGAGCGAATGGGCGAAGGAAAAGGTGATTGATTTGGCGAAGCGCATTGCGGATTTTACAGGGGAGTTTCGTCTGTATGTGGTTCCCTTTACGGAATTGCAGCTGTACCTTCTGGATAACACGGCACATGACCGCCTGACGATTCATCTGAAACGCGCCATGATGCGCGCGGCGGAAATGATCGCACACAAGGATGATGCACTGGCACTGGTGACAGGCGAAAGCGTGGGACAGGTGGCGAGCCAGACCATGCAGGGGATTCAGGTCATCAATGCAGTCTGCGATTTGCCTGTACTGCGTCCGCTGGCAGGGATGGATAAGGCGGAAATCATTGAACGTGCGGAAAAAATCGGTACATTTGAAATTTCCATTCGCCCGTATGAGGACTGCTGTACTGTTTTTGTAGCAAAGCATCCTGTGACAAAGCCTCGTCTGAATTATATTGAAAAGGCGGAGCATAAGCTGACCGAATTGGACAGACTGCTGGAGGAAGCGGTTGCCAATGCGGAAATTATCGATTTGTAATGGCGTAAGGAGGATGAAAGATGTTTGAACAGGCAACCCCTTTGACAAAGCGTATCAATGAACTGGCGAAGAAAGCGAAAACCGTTGGTCTGACCGAAGCGGAAAAGGAAGAGCAGACCTTATTGCGTCAGGAATTCCTGATTAAATTCCGCGCGAATTTCAAGACACAGCTGGATAACATTGAAATTGTGGATGAGGACGAAAAAGAAGAAAAATAAAAGCGAAGGACCTGCTGTTTCAGAAGGATGAAATAGCAGGTCTTTTTGTTTGGAAAAAGAAACAATAAAAATCTGAAAAATTTTTTAAAAAAAGCGGAACTTTTATAAAATAGATTACGTCTGATTGGTATACAACGAAAACAGAAAAAAATACCACACCATTTAGTTAGGAGGAAATGAATATGAAAAAGAATATGACAAAGGTTATGGCAATGGGTATGGTGCTGACAATGCTGGCAGGCACAACTGTGTTTGCGGTAGACAGAACAGCAACAAAGGGTATGGCTGCAACAGGCAGTGAGATGGACGTAAAGGAAGAAGGCTTTGTAACGGATAGCGGTAAGATTATTTCCGTAGAGAAATCCGGAACAGACGGTGTTTCCGTTGTGGAAATCGAAAACAAAAATGGCGGTCTGCGTTTTGCAGTTGATGCAAACAGCCTGATTCTGGATAGAAAGGACGGCAGCTATAAAACAGTGGCTGATTTGACAGAGGGCATGGAGATTGCAGTGGTTTACAGCGCAAACAGCCCTATGGGTATGAGCTTGCCCCCTTATCTGGGCAGCGTGACAGCAGTGGTTGCCAATGCAGATGCGGACAATATGATGGTTGGACACTTCGGGGATGACCTGACAGATGAGACAAATAAGCTGCAGCTGAATATTTCCGATGAAACAAGAATTCTGAACATGGAGGGCGCAAAAATCAAGCTTTCCGCTGCGGATGTAAAGAACCGAGATGCACTGGTATTCTATGATGTGACAACAAGAAGCATTCCTGCACAGACAACCCCTTCTCTGGTGCTGCTGCTGCCACAGGCGGAGGAAGCAGGGGAAGAAATGGAAAACGAGCCTAAAATGCAGGTGCAGATGATGGTTCCTCTGAGAGAGGCGGCAAAGGAAAACGGCTACACTGTAAAATGGCAGGGCAAGCAGAAGCCCATCCTTCTGGAAAAGGACGGCACCTCCATTGAGATTACGCTTGGCAGCGCAGAATATGTAGTTGAGGGCGATATGGTGATGAAGGCGGCAATGCCCAGTGAGCTGAAGGACGGCAAGACATACGTTTCCAGCGAGATTTTCAATTAACATAAAATCGGTATTTTAAGTTGAAAAAAGGGAGTCCGAATGGACTCCTTTTTTCGTATTATGTATTATAATGTTCCTTTTTTCTTACTGTTTTCTCTTGCATCGACGGCAATGAAATCTACAATCTCGTCGCCGCGCACGCAGGTATACCAGCCGGTATTATTTGCGGTGGAGCAGGAATGATTCGGGATGATTTCGACCTGATCACCGACCTGCAGAGTACATGTGCCGTCTGCCTTTACCTTTGCGACCTCCTCGGAAAGCCCGACAATCGTCAGCTCAGGATGCCCGACAACATGCCCGAAGCCCTTGATAGCAGAATTTCCGTGTGCCCCCTGATCCAGACCCAGACATTTGGAGCCGGCATCAAAGAGATAGAATCCCTCGGAGGGATGAGAAACAACGGTTGCCAATACGCGTAAGGAGCAAGCATCCTCGCCGCAGGTGCCAAGGGAAATCTGGATGTTATCAAAGAAGGTATAGTTGCCGGGATGGCTTACGTTGAGGGTTTTATCCTTTACGGCAATCTCAAAGGTGGGGGTAGAGCCGGAGGAAATGATCTCGCAGGGGAAGCTTGCCGCAGCCAGAGCATCAGCAGCCTTTTTCATGGTATCCTTTTCCAGCTTGGCAACCTCCTCCAAAGCGGCTCTTGTGGTGCAGCCATAAACCTGTCCGGGATGGGTGGAAATGCCGCGGAATTTCAGATTTTTCAAGGAGGAAAGCGTTTTCACGAAATCCACAACTGCATCTGCTGGTATCCCGAAGCGGTGGAAATCCATATCCACAATGACGGTATAGGAAACGATGACACCTGCTTTTTCCGCTTCGCTGTTTAAAATTTCTGCCGCGCGGACAGTATCCAGACGGATAATCAGCTCTGCATCCTTGGCAAAGGGCAACAGGCGGCGGATATTGACGGGGTTTGCGGTGGGGTAAGCATACATGATATGCTTTGCGCCAAGCTGATAAACCATTTCACATTCATCCAATGTGCCACAGAGAAAGCCTGTTGCGCCTGCGTCCAACTGCATTTTCGCAAGTGCGGTGCTTTTATGCGTCTTAATCATGGGCCACAGCTCTTTGCCGTTTTCGTTGCAGAGTGCCTGCCAGGATTGGATATTGTGTTCCAGCTTATCCAGATCCAAGAGGATAGCAGGGGTTTGTAATTCGTGTTTTTTCATGGGTATCATACCTCCTTTAAAATCGTGTTTCTATAGAAATACATTACCGAAAAGAAAGCCGTCTGTCAATCGGCAGAATCACGATTGCAGAGGGGCTTTTTCTATGTTAAAGTGAAGAAAAGCCGATGTTTTGTATAGGAAAAATGACGAAAGGGCTTTCGGCGGAGAAAGAAAAAATGAAGTGACGATTTTAATGGATAACCGGATGGCTTCTGCTTATGCGGAGCAGGAGACAGGGGTGGAACAAAACGGAAAAATTTTCGTCTAAAAGAAAAGATAGTCGTAAAAAATGCGAAAGATTAAGGAAATTGAAAGAATTTTTTCCTGAAATTTATGATACAATTATGACAGAGAGGTTTGTCCTTTTGGAGACAACAGAGAACAAGAAGGGGGCAGAAGGTATGAAAAAAACAAAGCAGATTCTAACCTTGGCAACAACGGCAAGCCTGTTGATGGGCAGTATTTCAGTGCCTGCCTATGCGGCAACAACCTTTGTGGATATCAACACGGTGACATGGTCGGGCTTTAAGCCGTTTCTGAATCAGGCGGCAGAGCTTGGGCTGATGAGCGGCTACGAGGAAAACGGCAAGCGTTACTGCAAGCCGAGAAACAACGTGACCTATTGCGAAGCGGTGCAGCTGATGTATTCCATCATGAAGGCATACACGAAGCAGGATGTCAATGATGCAACGGTGACAAAATGGAAGCCTGTAATCAGCGCATATAACATCCCGACATGGGCGTATAAGGCAACGGCATACGGCTTGGAAAACAGTATTCTGACAACGGCGGAGCTAAATAAGCTGCAGGGCGGCACAAAGGCGGCAAATCGCGAGGATGTTGGCGTGATTTTCGGGAAGGCGATGGATACCGTAAAGGGTTATGACGTGAAATCCGGCGCAACACTGGGCTATGCCGATAAGGATGCGATTTCCGCAACGGCAGTGCCCTATCTGGAGCTGCTGTATAGAGTGAATTTGATGGTGGGGGATTCGGATAATAAATTCAATCCCAAGAAGAACATCACCCGTGCGGAGATGGCGGTGCTTTCCGTAAAATCCTATAATAAGCTGGTGGAAAACAAGGGAACGGAAACAAACCGAAAAACCGCAACAGGGACAGTGACCGACTGCAAGACGATGCAGAATGGGGATATTTTTCTGACAATGACGGCAAGCGGTTCCTCTCTGAGCCTGTTTGGGGTGAAAGGAAAGGTAACGGCGAAATATAACGGACAGACGATTGCTCTTTCGGATATCAAAACAGGGGATACTGTGAAGGTGACCTACGAAGGGCAGTATATGAGCAGTATTACGGTGACATATTCCAAGAACGGCATCAAGCAGACAACTGAAAAGAAATATGAACTGAAGGATATCACCGATTCCAAAATTACGGTCAAGGATGGCTCGACCGAAAAGAAATTTTATCTGGATGATGATGTGGAAATCAGACTGGATGGGAAGAAATCGACCGCCAGCAAGCTTTCCAGAGCCTTGGAGGATACCTCCTATGACGTAACACTGACTCTGGATAAGGATGAATATGTGCTGAAGGTTGTAGCGGTGGTGAATGCAAACAACCCCACTGACGGCACTGTGACGGATGTGGAGGATGACAAGATTACCATCAAATCCGGCAAGAAGGAATATACCTATACGCTGGCAAGCGATGTGGAGGTTACCTATAACGGCAACGCGATGAAGTTCAGCAAATTCCAACGGAATTATGATGACAGCAATTTTGTGGTTTCTCTGAAGCTGGATAAGAATAACAGGGTTTCGGAGATTAAGATTACCTCTATGGAGGATGATTACAACGGCACGCTGACCTTCCTCAACAGCAAACGCATTGAATTTACGGCAGGAAGTAAGACATATCAGTATAACCTGAGTGATGATGTGACAGTGCGGATTGACGGCAAGAAGAGCAGTGTTTCTGCCCTGCGGGAAAGCTATCGCGATGGCAAGGCGTACACCGTTTCGGTGGACACCAACAGGGATGACGAGGTAACGGAGCTTCTTGCGGTATCGAAATTCAGCAGTAATAACAAGGGCAAGCTGAGCAAAATCAGCAAGAGAGAGCTTACGATTGTAGCGAAGGAAAAGGACTATACCTATAGTTTGGCGGATGATGTGGATGTAACTATCAATGGCAAGAGCAGGGATGTTTCCGATTTGATTGACAGCTATAAGGATTACAGCTTCAATGTTACGCTGGGGTTCGATAAGAATGGTGATGTTTGCGAAATTACCGCGGAGATGGCGGACGCGAAGGAAGGCTATCTCAGAGATTTGGTTGAGGATAAGAGAACCATTACCGTTACGGCGGCAGGGCTGAATATCAAGATGGATTTGGCAAGCAGCGTAACAGTGAAATTGGGCGGCGAAAGCATCAGTCTGACGAAGCTGAACAGCGAGCTGGACTATGCCTATGGTGATTCCCAGATTTATGTGGAGCTGGGCTATAACGGCAGCGGCGAGGTAAAAACGATTACGGCGTTCTGGGAGGATGCACGCGGCGAGTTGGTATCTGTTGACAGAAGAGCAGATGAAATCGAGGTAAGGGTAAACGGCAGCAAAAAGACATTTGAAATCAGCACCCGTGCAGAATTTGTGTATAAGCTTTCTGCGGCGGCGGATGCGGATGATTATAAGAGAAACCTCAGATATGATGAGGATTTGTATGGACTGCAGGACTTTCTGGATGCCTGCTCGGATGCAAGGGATGACTGCACGGTTGCATTGACGAAGGATTCTAAGGGCAAAATTGTAAGGATCTGTGCAATCGCAGGATAAAAAAGGAATAGAAAAAGGACGAAATGCCGGAAACGGGGTTTCGTCCTTTTTGATTGCAGAAAAGCAAAAGAAAAACCTCCGGTTTTTCTTGGCTTAAAACCGGAGGTCTGAAAGAGGAGCGGAAGGGAGCAACCCTTCCGAGTTGTAAGCGCTTATGATTTATTTATCAAGCTCGGACCAGTCACGAGTTTCACGCAATTCTGTCCACTTTTCATACTGAGAATTTTCTTTGTATTCATAATAGTGGCTGTTGGTTGCTTCCTGTACTGCCAGATAGTACCAAGCGTTGGTATCGGCATTATCTGTCCATTTTGCCATGTTTTCCAGGAGATCCTCGGCTGTCTCAGGCTTGCGGTTGAGCACGCGGTTTACCAGAGACATTGTTTCGGCACGAGTGATTTTGTTCTGAGGACGGAAGGAACCGTCTTCATAGCCGTTTACCCAGCCGTTATTGGCTGCTACAGCGATTTCGTCCTTTGCCCAGTGGTCTGCGATATCGTTGAAGCTTGCGGGTGTTTTATCGCCGTTTACATCGAAACGAGTTGCGATTGCGGCGAATTCGGCACGAGTGATCGATGCGTTGGGGCGGAAGGTAGCATCGGGATAACCGGAAATGATACCCATCGCGCTCAGTGTGGATACTGCGCTGCAGTACCAAGCATCGTTGCTTACATCTGTGAATTTATTCTGACGAGTGTAGTTTGCATCACGAACGTCATCCTCAAGCAGGCGGAAGAAGATAGCCGCAACCTCTGCACGGGTGATGGAGTTCTGAGGTCTTACCTCGCCATTGCCGTAGCCAACGATGTATGCGAAGTGGTCTGTGTTATTCAGACCCAGTGCATCGTCATCCTTGATTTCTACGGTAGGTTTTTCCTCTTTTTTGCCGCCGCCATTACCACCGTCGCTGGAGGAATGGTGACGCTTGTAGGTGTAAATGTTTTGGAATGTGATTGGTTTGTCGTCTTCTATTGGTGCTAATTCAGGAAAAGCTTCCCCATTATCTTGCTTTGCAATCCCGATATAGTCCACTACAGCATTCCTATCTGTGGTAAATGTGAGGATGTATTTTGTGGTGTCATAGGTTACTTTGGAAAGGTTGCCCTCAACCTCGGAGACTCTGACTTCGTAGTATGTGTCGGGGTCTAATACATCAGCCACACCTTCATTTGCGGAGAAGACGAAGGGTTTTGTTTCGCCTGTTTTCAGAGTAACTGTACCGGTGAAGGTTTTTGCATTGTCTGTACCCGGAGTATTTGTGTTGTTGTCGCTAGATTCATCTACTTCAGCCGCGTAGGAATTTATTTCTGGATGAACAGGCATAACCTTTGCGATTGCAGTGAAGGTTCCTTCTGTGCTGTAGCCGTGCTGCGATTCGAATTTTTTCCAAACCAGACTGTTCAAGACACCTGTGATGGTCTTGATTTCGGATGGTGTGAAGTTCCAAGAACCGATGTAGGTAATAGTGATTGTAGTCACATGACCGTTTGTAGATGTCTGTTGGATGGGATATTCAGTCCAGGTATTGAAAGTCCAAGTACCAGCAATGCCCTGTCTAGGCTCAGTAGACTTAAAGTTGGTTGTGTCTACGTTATTAACAGCCGCCAAAACAGCTACGGGAGAATCATAGATTGTATTATCTACAGGCAGGTTTACATTAGTAGGGGCGTTCATATCCCATGCATAAGCAACCTTATAGTTTGTAACAGGAGTGGGAGTGAATGTCCAAGTACCGGTGTAGGTGATAGTGGTTGTAGTCACATGACCTACAGTGGAATCAGAACTAGAAGATTTTTCCCATTTATCAAATTTCCAAGTACCGGCAACATTATCCTTAGGTTTGCTAGAAGTAAAGTGGCTAGTATCCATGCTATCAACTGCGGCTTGAACAGCTTCGGGAGAAGAATAGTCCTTGTCATCTGTAGGAGGATTACCAACATCGGAAGGAAGTTCGCCGCCCCATTTGTAAACAACCTTATAGGTTGTTGTAATAGGCTTCGCCTCGAATGTCCAAGTACCTTTGTAGGTGATGGTTTTAGTTATTACATCATCGCCGTAATCGGTTTGGATATTTGGCTCTTTCTCCCAACCGCTGAAAGTCCAAAGACCTTCTTGTTCTCCGTTCTTTGCATTGGAGGTAGAATTTCTGTCGAATGTAGTATCCATAGGAACTTCAGCTTCGGTATTATAAGAATTTCCGTTAGTAGGACATTCTTTGTCGGAAGGAGCGGAAGTACCCCAATCGTAGTTAACTTTATAAACCACGGGTTTCTTTTCCCATTTTGCGGTCAAGGTGATATCTTGGTTAGGGGCTGTAATTTTCTTTCCTTCTTGGTAAGTTTCACCATTATATTCCCAACCCAGGAATTTATAATTCTGAGAGGAGGTTTCCATCCTCTGAACAGTGTAGTCACCTAAGAAGTAGGTTGTTTCTGTGGGAAGCGTAAAAGATTCCCCGGCAGGGATGTTGCCTTTTTCATAAGTTACTTTGTAGAGATTGATTTTACCATCCAGATGCCAAGCAGCGTTATCCCCCTCATCATAGTCTGTAGCACCGGGGCAAGATTTTAAGCCATACCATTCGTGGACAAGTGGAGAGATATCGGTGGAAAGATTGTTTTTAAGCAGACCATTTGTCTTTGCACTGCCCGTAGAGTCGCTAAGTTCCACATCCCCATTTTTTATCCGCGTTTCGATTTCAGCGGTGGGGATTGTTGTCTTGGGAATTACGCCTTGATCTTTGTAGGGGGCAGGGTCAACGGTTGTTGCCTCATTTAATACACCAAAAGTGATGAAGCTGTCTTTATTCAAGTTGATAGCAGTGGTACTGCCGTTGATATAGAGTTTGGAGTTATTATCAAAGGTCGTATTTTTGTATTTAAAGAGACCATAAACATATACGGGGTATGTTTGGTCTTTCCACTGTGCTTCCAGAGTGATGGTTGCTGTATCACCGAACTCTTTCAGAATGATTTCGTCGCCGCCCTGATAATATGTACCATCAGCTTTTGCGGAATCGTTTACTGTCCAACCTGCAAAGACTTTCCCTTTGGGGGCGTTCGGTTTGTAAGTGTCGATAGTGTATGTGCCGCAGTAGTAGGTGTTTTTGTCAACGTTAGCATTTTGGGAAACATCAGAGCCATCCGCCATATACTTGATTTTGTATGTGTGGATTTTACCATCCATGTGCCAAGTGTACTTGCCATCCTCATCAGGATAGTCGGTTGCACCATGGGAAATATGCAAATCCCAATCATCAATCGCAACATCCTTCCAGCTGAAATACTGATTCTGCATATCAGTGCTATCGCCTAAGGAAGCAGTCAGCATTGCTTCTAAAGCATCGGCGGAGATGGATTCTTCTTCAGCTTTTTTAGTAGGTTTCACAGTTGTACCGTTTTCGATTTTGCCAAAGGTAATGTAATCACTTTCGGGCATGCCTAAAAAAGAATAATCATTCCATCTAACAGATTTTGCCGACTTGCCATCTTTTTGAATTTTAATGTCTTTACTAAAAACAACGCCTTCCCCAGAAAGAATATTATCCTCACCCTTCTTGTCTTTGCCATTTACGAAGTAGCCATAAACATAAATGGGGTAGGAAGATGTATCTGCCTGAAGATTCAGCAATACGGGAGCACCGAACATGCCTGTCAGTCCTGCGAGTTCAGCCGCAGATACTTCATTTGTCAAGTCCTCGGTGATTTTCTCGTCTGTGGAGTTTTCTACAGTCCCTTCTTGCGCAGGAGCGCCTTCTGTTGTTTTATCTGCCACAGGAGATTCCTTTACAGGCTCCGCTGTGGGAGTATCCTTTACAGGCTCCTCAGTGGGAGTATCCTTTACAGGCTCCGCTGTGGGAGTATCCTTTGCAGGCTCCTCTGTGGGAGTATCCTTTGTTTCTGCTGCCGGAGAGGAATCATATCCCTCTACGGAAACATCTGTACCGCCCTCGGAACTGGGACAGTAGGATGTAACAGCAGGTTCTGTGTTTCCGCTGCTTTCAGTGGGTGGTTCGGCAAACGCAGTCGCCGGCATTAACGCAATTATCATTACGGCAGCCAAGAGCCAAGACAGAAAACGCTTGCCTGATTTCTTTTTCGTTTTCATCATAAAAAATCCTCCTTCTTTGTTCTTGTGAGACCCGAAGAAGGAGGATACGATATGTCTTTTGGCAACCGGCTGTCTTGCGAAGAAAAATTCGGTTAGACCCTTGGCTTTGCGACACCGGCTTTCGCCGGCTGTGCCTTTTTCTGTACACACGCTCTTTCAACGAGCCGCACAGATAATAATATAATGTATTTATATAGATAAAATACATTGCAAAGTCTTGTTACAATGTATTATATCACAGCTTGATAAAATTTCAAGTTCTTTTGTGGATTCTCAACATATTTGTATGCAATTATATGCAAGTTTTGTTGAAAAAAATCCGGAAAAATGATGGCGGCACGGAAAATGGGGACATGTCACCATCTAAACCTAGAAAACTTGTCTGTTTTATGGTGAAAAATAAGCACTGTTTTTATGCAAAACGCCCGAATCAAATATAATCAGCTTAATTCGATTCAATCAAGTGTTTTGCGCAAGCCTGTCCATTTTTCATAGGCAGAGTTTTCCTTGCTTGTGTTGTAGTGGCTATTGGTTGCTTCCTGTACCGCCAGATAATACCATGCGTTTGTGTCTGCGTTATCTGTAAAGGTAATCATATCAGAGAGCAAATCTTCAGCCGTCTCGGGGTTACGGTTCAGCACGCGGTTTACCAGAGACATGGTTTCCGCACGGGTGATGTTATTCTGCGGGCGGAAAGAGCCGTCTTCATAGCCGTTTACCCAGTCATTATTGGCTGCTACAGCGATTTCATCCTTTGCCCAATGGTTTGCGATATCATCAAAGGATGCAGGTGTTTTATCACCATCTGCATCGAAGCGTGTTGCGATTGCCGCAAATTCTGCGCGTGTGATGGATGCATTGGGGCGGAAGGCAGCATCGGGATAACCGGAGAGGATACCCATCGCGCTCAGTGTGGATACTGCGCTGCAATACCATGCATCACTGCTTACATCTGTGAAGCTGTTTTCACGGGTGTAATTTGCATCACGCACATCATCCTCCAACAGGCGGAAGAAAATGGACGCAACCTCTGCACGGGTGATGGAATTCTGCGGTCTCACCTCGCCGTTGCCATAGCCGAAGATATACGCATAATGGTCTGTCTGATTCAAGCCCAGAGCCTCGTCATCCTTGATTTCTACTTCGGTATTTACAGGTGCTGTATCCTCCGTATGAGAAGGATGACGTTTTTTTGCAGGCTGTTCCGGTTTGGCATTTTCTTTCCATTGCGCGGTGAGAGTTACCTCTGCGGCAGTTTTATTGGAAATTTTGCTCAGGTCGATGGTTTCGCCAACCTGCTTGCCGTCCAGAGTCCAACCGTCAAAGGTATAGCCTTCGCGTGTGGGAACAGCTGTGGTTATGGTATAGGTGCCAAGGTAGTAATTTGTATCTTTTTCGGGCATATCTGCAACAGTTTCCTCGGAGGCTTCATCCAGACCGTCTGTATAAGCTACGGTATAAACATGGATATCACCATCCTGATGCCAGGAATAGCCGGCATTCGGAAACCCTGTTGCGCCTGTGTTGTAGCTCAGGCTGCCCCATTCGGTTACGTCGGAGGGGGCGAAGCCGTTTGCAGAAGCACTGCCTGTGCCGTTAAAGGCAAACATATCGCTCAGATTGCCTTTGAATGTGGCGGATGCACCGTTTGTGGGGGCAATGTCCGTGCCGTTTGCAACATGACCGAAGGTGATGTAGTATACACTCTGTGCACCTTTGTTGGAATCTTCATTCCATGTGATTGTTTTTTCTACGCCGTTTTTAATGATTTTTGTGTCACCGCTGAGGTGAGCTGCACCGTTTATGAAACGAGCGTAAACATAAACGGGGTAGTAGTGGGGTGTTTCGGAAGAATCAGATGCGTTTTTCTCCCATTCGGCAGTCAGTGTTGCATCACCGGTTAAAGTGATGGGGTCGCCTGCGTGAAGGAGGGGTTCTCTGTCATCCTGTTTCCAGCCCTTGAAGGTATAGCCTTCACGTTCGGGTTCCTCTGCTGCAACCGTGTAGGTACCGCGATAGTATACACGGTTATCCGCACTGCTTGCGGGCAGATTGAAAACGCCTTCGCCGTTTGGAGCGTAGGTTACTGCATGAACATCAATCTGACCGTCCAGATGCCAGGATGCGCTTACACCCGGAAACCCTGTTGCGCCGGTGTTGAAACCCAAATCACCCCAGGTGTCTACATTGGATAATTCAAAGTTGTTTCCGGCTGCATTGCCGACACCTTCAAAGTTGAGCATAGCATCCCAATTATCTGTGAATTTTGCAAATGCACCCTTAACAGGCTTTTCGGTTGTGCCTTTTTCGACTTCGCCGAAGGTGATGTAATACCAACCCCGAGAAGCATCCTCATTCCAAGAGATTTCCTGTTTTACGCTGCTTGTTACAACTGCTGCAGGGTGGTTATTTCCTCTGTTGAGAGGAATACCGTTATTTGCAAAGCAGGCATACACATAAACGGGGTAATAGGTTACATCCTCAGCAGGGGGTGCTGCGGATTCCTCTGCAAAAACAACTACCTTTTCGGATACGGCAGAGCCTGTGCTGATGCTTTCTTCTGTTGCAGATGCTTCCGCTTTTGCTTCAACAGAAAATGCTGCATCAAATGCTGCATCAAGTGCTACATCTGTTTCATCTTCAGAAGCTGCTTCGGATTCCTCCGGAGCATCAGTGGTTTCGTCTTCGGAAGACTCCTCTGCGGCATCATTGCCTTCGGATACCTCAGAGCTGTTGTCAGAGCTTTCGTCGGAGCTTTCGGCTGTGCTTTCGGAATCGGGACAGTAGAATTCAGCTGTGCTGTCGTTTGATTCTTCCGCAAACGCATTCACCGGCGCGAGGGAGAACATCATGCTCAGTACCATCAGCCAGGGCAGAAAGCGTTTGCCCTTCTCTTGTTCTTTTGCCATTAGAAAATAATCCTCCTTCTTGTCTTGTGGTAGCCATAGAAGCAGGACGATATGTGTTTGGCAACCGGCTGCCATGCGGAAAAATTTCCGTTTAGGCCCTTTGGCTTTGCGACACCGGCTTTCGCCGGCTGTGCCTTTGTCTGTACATACGCCCAACAATGAGCCGCACAGATAAAGTTGTGTGAAGCATTTATAGATACATACGCTATAAGCACCTGTTTTTATAACGTAGGATATCTCAAAATAAAATCAATAAAATGAAATCCGTTTCTATATAAATAATGTAGAAATGGTTTTGTTGTAGAAAACATATAGCGAAGAAAAGACTTCCTGCTATGTGTTTTTTTCTTTATTACAATCTGTTATGCTGCGATTGCGAGAGAATCACTCTGCTGTGTATAGTGCAAAGGAGATACGCAATCGGACAGGCTGTTTGCGTTCAGCACACGCTCTGTTACAGCATAGGTCAAATCAATCTGATACCAAGCACCGTCTACGTTTACCTTGTTCCAAGCATGGTAGCTTCTGCCGGCATAGCCCTTTGTTAAAGAGCAAGGGATGCTCTGGCTACGGCACATAGCTGCAAACAGGGAAGACAGGTCATAGCAGATGCCTTTACTGCTGTTTAGCGTAGCGCTTGTGTCAGGGATATATTTGCTTACCTTGCCGGATGTGATTTCATCTGCAAGCTTTGTATCGTAGGTGTAATGCCCTGCAATGTAGTTGTAGATTGCGGTTACCTTTTCTGCATCGGTTGCTGCGCCCTTGCAGATTTCAGCCGCCTTTTGGCTGACTGCATCGCCTGCTGCAAACTGAACATCTGCGGTGGAGATAAGGTAGGGAGCATATTCGTTTTTGATTTTTGCATTTATGGTTTCTCTGCTGACAACCTGATAGGTTGTGCCGGAAATGTTTTCACATACGGTAATGGTGTATGTGCCATCGCCCTGATCCAGAGAGAACTCTGCAGTTTTGCCGCTGGGGCAGTTTTTATAGGAGGTCTTATTGTCACCGTACTGGATGCCGACCTTCAATTTGGAATCGGAAGCATAATTTACGGTAACAAAACCATCTTTTGCATGGGAAGTATCAATAGAACCTGTAGAAGCGCTGGCTGTTACCACGCCTGTCATAGACATTAAAATAAAGGCTGCAACAAATGTGCAAACACAAGAAAAAAGCCGTTTCATACGGAATCTCCTTTCGGTAACTGGCTGCCAGCCCTTTTTCAAGGGGTAAGGCCCTATAGCTTTGCGTCGCCACCTTTCGATGGGTTTGCTATTATCGTTTGAGATGCTGTCGACTACGGCTGCATCTTTTACTGATATTGATGGTATTATTTTTTATACCTACACTATATACCTTTTTTTGCGTTTGTCAATAGAAAATCGCAAAAAACTTGAAAAATCGACAAAAACTCGGCGTACAGACGGATGGAAGAAAGGGATGGCAGGCGCTGCACACAGGACGCGAAAGGACTTGTGTATTTTGCATAAAAAATAAGGAAGAAAAAGCAGATTCTTTTGCTTTACTTTAGCGTGGTAATGTGATACTATGATGAAGAACAAAGGAGCGACGCTCCGCAGAAACGAAAAAACGATATGAAAAAGGGGACGATAACGTATGAAAAAGTATTTGGCACTGTTTTTGACAATGGTTATGGGTGCGTCTGTTCTGGCAGGCTGCGGCGGCTCTGACAGCGCAAAGACCTTCACTGTAGGCTTCGATGCGGAATATCCTCCTTATGGCTACAGAACAGAGAGCGGCGATTATGCCGGCTTTGATCTGGATCTGGCTGCTGAGGTTTGCGAAAGAAACGGCTGGGAGCTGGTAAAGCAGCCCATCGACTGGGATGCAAAGGATATGGAGCTGAACAGCGGCGCAATCGACTGTATCTGGAACGGTTTCACCATGACAGGCAGAGAGGATGAATATACCTTCTCCAAGCCCTATGTTGACAACAGCATCGTATATGTTGTAAGAGCGGATTCCGATATTCAGACAGAGGCTGATCTGGCAGGCAAGCACGTTATCACACAGGCAGGCTCCTCCGCACTTTCCGCTTTGCAGGATGAATCCAAGGCAGATGTAGTAAATTCCTTCGCATCTCTGGATGAAATCGCAGATTACAACACAGCATTCATGAATCTGGAGGCAGGCACAAATGATGCCATCGCGGTAGATATCGGCGTAGCACAGTATCAGCTGACAACAAAGGCAGATAAATTCAGAATGCTGGAAGAGCCCCTTTCCACAGAGCAGTATGCAATCGGCTTCAAGAAGGGCAATGAAGAGCTGAGAGATCAGGTACAGGCAACACTGGATGAAATGGCAGAGGACGGCACTCTGGCAGAAATCGCAGCAAAGTATAAGGATTACAATCTGGATCAGATGCTTTGTCTGGGAAAATAAGAAAGAGACAGTTATGAAAAAAGCTGGGAAAGACGGTGGGAAAGCTCCTGCCGCCTTTCCTGCGTTTTAGGAATTTCTCGGATTCCTGCATTTTACGGTTAAGAAAGGAAATTTACTATGAATTTTGCGATTATTGCACAGCAGTTGGTAAGCGGCATGGGCTCCTCCCTGATGATTTTTGTGCTGACACTGCTGTTTTCCATGCCCTTGGGGCTTCTGGTTGCCTTCGGGCGTATGTCAAAAATAAAGCCCTTACAGGCAGTCATTAAGGTTTTCATTGCCATTCTGCGCGGCACGCCTCTGATGCTGCAGCTTCTGGTGGTGAATTTTGCACCTTATTATCTGTTCCGTATTTCTTTGCCCAGATGGTACCGCTTCGCTGCGATTATCATCGGCTTTTCCATTAACTATGCGGCATATTTTGCGGAAATTTACCGTTCCGGTATCGAATCCATCCCCAAGGGACAATATGAGGCGGCATCCGTTCTGGGGTATAATAAAAACCAGACCTTTTTCCGCATCATTTTCCCGCAGATGGTGAAGCGCGTACTGCCTCCTGTGACGAATGAGGTTATCACACTGGTAAAGGATACCTCTCTGGCGTTCGTACTGGCGTATGAGGAAATGTTCACCGTAGCAAAACAGATTGCATCTGCAAGAACAAGTATTATGCCCCTGTTCGTTGCGGGTGTGTTCTATTTCATCTTCAATGCTGTGGTTGCATTCGCAATGGAACGCATTGAAAAGAAACTGAGCTATTACCATTAAGAAAGGAGGGCATACAATGAATAAGGTATTGGAAATTAAGCACTGCAATAAAAGCTTCGGGGAAAACGAAGTACTGAAGGATATTTCTCTGTCTGTAACAGAAGGACAGGTTGTGTCTATCATTGGACCTTCCGGCTCCGGGAAATCAACTCTTCTGCGCTGCGCAACCATGCTGGAAACCATGGACGGCGGCGATTTGATTTATTTGGGAGACTATGCCGCAAAGGCGGACGCACAGGGCAAGGCGGTTTATGCCGCAAAGGAAACCCTGCAGGGCATCAAGAAGCATTTCGGTCTGGTGTTCCAGAATTTTAATCTGTTTCCCCATTATTCCGTCATGAAAAATATCACCGAACCGCCGATTCTGATCGGCAAGCGCAAAAAAGAGGAAATTTATGCCGAGGCAAGGGAGCTGCTGAAAAAAATGGGACTGGCGGACAAGGAAAACGCTTACCCCTGTGAGCTTTCGGGCGGACAGCAGCAGCGTGTTTCTATCGCGCGTGCATTGGCAATGAAGCCGAAAATTCTTTTCTTTGACGAGCCGACCTCCGCGCTTGACCCTGAGCTGACGGGCGAAATTCTGAAGGTTATCAAGGATTTGGCGGCGGAACACATGACAATGGTAATCGTGACACATGAAATGTCCTTTGCAAGGGATGTTTCCGATCATATTATTTTTATGGATGGCGGCGTGATTGTGGAGGAGGGCGAACCCGAACAGGTCATCAATCATCCACAGCAGGAGCGTACCAAAGCCTTCCTGAGCCGTTTTCAGCAGTAAGGAAGTGGTCGGATGGAAGTGAAATTCATCAAAGCAAGTCCTACGGAAAATATGACGCTACTCATCGAAACGCCTGTAGCAAGAGAGAAGCAGCTTGCTGTGGCAGAAAGGCTGATTGCCTATGGTAGTGTATATGCCGAGCAGGCAGGCTATATCGAGGAAGCGGAAAATCCCGCGGCAGAAAAACGTCTGCAAATGATGGCAGGGGAATTTTGCGGCAATGCCAGCCTTTCTCTGGCGGCGTGGCTGGCGAAGAAGAAAAATCTGCCGATTGGCGAAAAAACGGAAATTACGCTTGAGGTTTCCGGTGCGGAGGAGCTTGTTCACTGCGAAATGAAACGAGAAACGGAGCACCGCTTTCTTGGCAGGGTGGCAATGCCCCTGCCGCAGACAATCGAAACGAGAGCATTTACGCTGGACGACGAAAGAATCGAGCTGACCGCAGTTGTTTTCGCAGGCATTACGCATATCCTCGTCCCTGTGTCCCTTTGGGGCGAGAATGTGGCAAAAAAGGCAGAACGCGCGGCAAGGGTCTGGGCGAAGGAGCTGCCGCCTGTGTTTGGGCTTCTGCTGTTTGATGAGAAGGAGAAAAGCCTGAAACCGCTGGTTGCGGTGGAGGATGTCAGTCTCATTTGGGAAAGAGGCTGCGGCAGCGGAACCTCTGCTGTCGGGGCATATCTGGCGGCAAGGGAGAAAAAGGATATTACCGTTTCCCTCAAGCAGCCCGGCGGCGTGATGCACGCAACGGTTTCTTATCAGAATGGAGCGGTTACGAAAATTGAAATTACGGGCAGCGTTGCTATCGTGGCAGAGGGTACGGCATATTTATAAAAAAAGCGCAGATGAAAATTCTGCGTTTTTTTGTTATGTGAGGGAGAAGCCGTGTAAAATAAGCATTTTCCTGTGTTTTTTTGGCAGATAGCTTGACAGAAAGAAGGGATTTCCTCTATACTTTGCCAATAAGAACAGCGAAAAGGAGTGAAATCCTATGGTTGCAAATATTCCGAGAGTCGGTATGCGCATGGTGAAAACAGCATTGGCGGTTGCCATCTGCTTTTTTCTTTATGTTCTGCGCGGAGAGGAAGGCGTACCGATTTTTTCTACGATTGCCGCGATTATCTGTATGCAGCCCTATGCGGAAAACAGCATACAGGTTTCCATAAACCGTATTATCGGCACACTGCTTGGGGCGGTCTTTGCTCTTCTGGTGCTGTATCTGATCCAATATATTCCCTATCAGGTGCGTATCCTGCGATATCTGGTGATTTCCTTTGCGGTCATTCCTGTGATGTATGTGACGGTTTTATTGAAGCGCACGGGTGCTTCTGCGCTGGCAGGGATTGTACTGCTGAGTGTCTGTCTCTCTAATGTGGGGTATACACCGCTGGAGGGGGCTATCAATCGTTCTGTTGAAACGATTATCGGGATTCTGGTTTCTCTGGGGGTCAATAACCTGCATCTGCCACGGAAAAGGACAGAGAACTATCTTTTTGTGACGGGCTTTGACGGGGCATTATACGATGAGAAAAACGGTATTTCGCCCTATGTCTCCTTTGAGCTGAATCAGCTTTTGCAGGATGGTCTGCCGTTTACCATTGCGACAGAGCGTACACCCGCTTCGCTGATGGCGGATTTAAAGGGGCTTGATTTGCGCCTGCCTGTTATCGCGATGGATGGGGCGGTGCTGTATGATGTGAAGGATAAGCGATACCGTGCAACAAGCGGACTGCCGAAGGAATGGGTGGACAGAATCTGCACCCTCGTGAAGGAGAAGGAGTATCATTATTTCCTGAACGTGGTTTGGCAAAATGTGCTTCTGATTTATTTTGGCGAATTTAAAAATGAGGTGGAACGAGAATTGTATCTTTCTAACCGCCGATCGCCTTACCGCAATTATATTTATGGCGAAATGCCGGAGGATGGTGTTGTGGTGTATATCCTGCTGGTGCTGCAGGATACGGATGCGGATGCACTGGAGGCAGAGCTGAGAGAAATGGACACAGAGAAGGAGCTGCTTTTCCTGCGGGATAAATCGGAAACGCCGGAGACATACTGTCATTTGAAGATTTATCATAAAAATGCAACGAAGAAATATATGCTGGAGCGGCTGATGGAGGAAATTCCGCAGAAGAAATGTGTTGCCTTTGGCAGCAATCGAAACGATCTTTCCATGCTGACCTCTGCACAGCTTTCCTATGCAACCGCGGATGCCGAAGCGGAAGCAAAGGCGGCGGCGAAGCGGCAGTTAAAGGGGCATGGCGGCGACAGCATTGTGCGAAAGATTTTCCGTTTGTATGAACGGCTGCCTTGGGAAAAGCTGCCCAAGGAGATGAGAGAACCAAAGGAATGAGAGGAATGATATGAGCGAATTGAATGAATTTTCCAGAGCGGAGCTGCTTTTGGGAAAGGAAGGCATAGAAAAACTGAGAAAGGCGCGTGTGGCAGTGTTTGGCATTGGTGGTGTCGGCTCCTTTGCGGCAGAGGCACTGGCAAGAGGCGGCGTGGGACACCTTGCCCTTGTGGATGGAGATGTGGTAAGCCTGACAAATATCAACCGTCAGCTGATTGCAACGCAGAAAACGATTGGCAGAAGGAAAACGTCTGTCATGGCAGAGCGAATTCATGAGATTCTGCCGGAGACCGAGGTGGTGGAATATCCTGTGGTTTACGGTGCGGAAAACAGGGATTTGCTGGATTTTGCTTCGTATGATTATATTGTGGATGCCATTGATACGGTGACCTCCAAGCTGATTCTGATAGAAGAAGCGAAAAAAGCGGGGGCAGAGGTTATCAGCTCCATGGGGACAGGAAATAAATTTGACCCGACCTGTTTTGAGGTGGCGGATATCTCCAAAACAAGCGTCTGTCCGCTGGCGAAGGTGATGCGGAAGGAATTGAAGGTGCGTGGCATTCGTGGCGTGAAGGTGGTCTATTCCAAGGAACTGCCCCAAAAGCCGGCGGAATCGCAGGAGATGGGCAAACGACAGATTCCCGGAAGTCTTTCCTTTGTGCCGCCTGTGGCAGGGATGATTTTGGCAGGAGAGGTCATCCGGCATATTGCCGGCGTGGATTTGGCATAAGAAAGGGGATTGACAGCACCTTTATTTCTGTTACAATAGTCATCATCAAATAAATATATCTTCATCGGAGAACTTGTAGTCGCAATTACAAAGTTGAAAAGATGTCGAGTGCGCTCGGTTATGCAAATAACCGGGCTGTTTTTTTGAATTGAAAAGGAGAGAAGACGTATGAATATCCAATTATCGGATCATTTTACCTATCGCAGGCTGATTCGGTTTGTCATCCCTTCGGTTGCCATGATGATTCTGACCTCAATTTATGGCGTGGTCGATGGGCTGTTTGTTTCCAATTTTGTTGGGAAAACACCCTTTGCGGCAGTCAATCTGGTGATTCCCTTTACCATGATTCTGGGGGCATTCGGCTTTATGCTGGGGACAGGCGGTACTGCCCTTGTGGCAAAAACCTTGGGGGAAGGCAGGCAGGAGGAGGCAAATCGGATTTTTTCCATGCTGATTTATTTTGCACTGGGCTTAGGTGTCCTTCTGACGATTTTCGGCATTGCAGTGCTGAAAAGGATTGTGATAAAAATGGGCGCGGATGATGCTATGCTGCGCCACTGTATGATTTATGGACGCATTGTGCTGCTGGGGATTCCCTTCTATATGCTCCAGAATATGTTCCAGAACTTTCTGATTGCATCGGAAAAGCCGCAGCTTGGCTTAATTGTAACGATTGCCGCAGGGGTCACGAATATGGTTCTGGATGCGCTGTTCATTGCGGTGCTTGGCTGGGGCGTGGCAGGTGCTGCGGCAGCAACGGCATTGGGGCAGTGTGTCGGCGGTCTGGTTCCCTTTGTTTATTTTGCAAGGAAAAACAGCAGCAAGCTTTCTCTGGTGAAAACAAGGCTGATGGGCGGCGCATTATTTCATGCCTGTACGAATGGCTCCTCCGAGCTGGTATCGAATGTTTCCATGTCTCTTGTGGGGATGCTGTATAACCTGCAGCTTATGAAATTTGCGGGGGAAAACGGCGTTGCGGCGTATGGCGTGATTATGTATGTCAACTTTATTTTCATTGCAATCTTCCTTGGCTATGCCTATGGTTCTGCACCTATTGTTGCCTTCAACTACGGCGCGAGACGGACGGAGGAATTGCAGAATGTGCTGAAAAAGAGCCTGAAGCTGATTCTGGGAACGGGAATTTCGCTGTTCCTGATTGCAACGGTATTTGCCGGCGTGCTTTCCGGGCTGTTTGTCGGCTATGATGCGGAGCTGTACCGGCTGACGGTGCGCGGCTTCCATCTGTATGCGATTTCCTTCCTGCTGTGCGGCTTTAATATTTACGGTTCGTCCTTCTTTACTGCGCTGAATAACGGCGTGGTTTCCGCGGCGATTTCCTTCCTGCGGACAGTAGTATTTGAGGTGGCGGCAATTCTGATTCTGCCTGTTTTCTTTGGCGTGGATGGCATCTGGTGCGCCATCACGGTGGCGGAGCTTGCCTCTATCCTGATTACCATAGGTGCTTTCTCCGCCCTGCGAAGGAGATATCAGTATCTGTGAAGTGGAGAATTATCCCTCAATTCTTACAATTTTCTTAGAATTTTATGAAGAAAAGGGGAACTTACTTGCAATGAGTGGAGATTTACGCTACAATCGGATTGAGAAAAGCGGTGTTCTGTTGCCTTTTGTCGGGCTGCGGCGCGAAGGCATGAAGGAGGAATCCCTATGAAGAAACAAAGAAAAAGCAGAGGATTGGGTATGACTTTTATTATTGTCTGTCTGGTTTTATCCGGCTGTGGCGCAGGTACGCAGGAGGTGGCGCTCGGCTCTGCGGAGGAATATGTGCAGGCGGCAAAAACGGCACTTGCAGGACAGGACAGCTTTACGGCAAATTTTGATGCCACGATTGCAATGAACAACGCAGGAAGGGGCAGCATGACTACGAGGGGGACCGTAACCTTCGTGAAGGAGCCGCTTTATATGAAAGTGGATACGGATATGGGCTTTGATAATGGCAGCCAGAGGTACATTCTTTACCTGCAAAAGGGCGAAGCGGAAAAGAACAAGGATGGCGTGAATCAATATATGAATTATGATGGACAATGGACGGAAATGACCTTGCAGAAAACCGATGCCATGAACAGCGTGCAGATTTACAACGCGGCGGAAAACATGGAAACCCTGCTTGCGGCGGCGGAAAACTGCACCATGCAGGAGAACGGCGGCAAGGCTGTCATTTCCGCGGATATCCCTGCGGAAAAGCTGTATGATGTGGAGGCGGCAGGACGTTTCTTCCAGATTGCAGGCATGAGCAGCCTTTCTGAGGTTTATTTCAAGGGTACAGGGGATGTGTCTGTTACCTTTGTGCTGGACAAAAAAACAGGCGCGCCGATTTCCTATGAAATAGATCTGGCGCAGGCCTTGGAAAAGGTCACGAATAATGTGCTTTCGGAGCTGAGCAGTGATAATGAAAGCAGTGGTATCACCGTGCAAACCTACCGCATTTCCTCCGAGCTGACACAGCTGGGCAATGTGAAGGCGGGAGAGATTCCGGATGAGGTCAAGAGCAGTGCTATCAATTATGAAAGAGAGATTTCCATGCTGAAATCCGCTGAATAAGAAATAAGAGACAACAAAAACCCGTTTTGCATAGCGCAGGGCGGGTTTTTCTTTGATTTCAGTGGATTTTATGGGAAATAGGGCTTTTATTTTGTATGATATTCATGTTATAATCAAATTTAGTTTGTTTTTTGAACATGGCGGCGAAGGTGCCGTAGCGTAATAAAAAATGGAATGAGAAAAAGGAGAGAAAAACATGATCGCTGCACAGGGTGTCAGCCTCCAATATGGCGGCAGAGTACTTTTCAACGATGTGAATATCAATTTCACAAAGGGCAACTGTTATGGACTGATTGGTGCCAACGGTGCCGGTAAGTCCACATTTCTGAAAATTCTTGCAGGGGAGCTGGAACCCAATAAGGGCTCTGTATTCATTACCCCCGGGGAAAGAATGGCAGTTCTGAAGCAGGACCATTTCCTGTTTGATGAGTTTGATGTGGTAGAGTGCGTATTATATGGGCATAAAAGACTGTATGATATCCGTAAAGAGAAGGATGCGCTCTATATGAAGGAGGACTTCACAGACGAGGACGGCATTAAGGCGGCAGAACTGGAGGGTGAATTTGCGGAGTTGGACGGCTGGGCTGCGGAATCCAATGCGGAAATGCTGCTGAACGGTCTGGGGGTTACAAATGAATTCCATTATGCGAAGATGAAGGAGTTGACAGGCGGACAGAAGGTGAAGGTGCTTTTGGCACAGGCTTTGTTCGGCAATCCCGATATTCTGCTTCTGGACGAGCCTACCAACCATCTGGATATCCATGCGATTAAATGGCTGGAGGATTTCCTGATGAACTTTGAAAATACGGTTATCGTGGTTTCCCATGACCGTCATTTCCTGAATAAGGTCTGCACAAATATCGCTGATATCGATTATGGCAAGATTACCATGTTTGTCGGCAACTATGATTTCTGGTACAGCTATACCCAGATGACACAGCGTCAGCTGAAGGATCAGAATAAGCGCGTGGAACAGAAGATTAAGGAGCTGCAGGACTTCATCCAGCGCTTTAGTGCGAATGCCTCCAAGGCAAAGCAGGCAACCTCCAGAAAGAAGCTGCTGGATAACCTGCAGATGGATACCATTAAGCCCTCCAGCCGCAGATATCCCTTCTGTAGCTTTAAGCAGGACAGAGAGGTCGGCAACGACGTGCTTTTGGTGGATGGGATTTCCAAAACCATTGACGGCAAGAAGGTGCTGAATGATGTTAGCTTTATGATTCGCCCGCATGAAAAGGTTGCCTTTGTCGGCAAGGATGAAATCGCAAGAACTACGCTGTTCCAGATTCTGATGGGTGAGCTGGAGCCGGATGAGGGCAGCTTTAAATGGGGAATTACCACAAAAACCGCATATTTTCCGAAGGATAACACAGAATACTTTGAGGGCAACAAGGACAGCCTGATTGAATGGCTGCGTCCCTTTGCAAAGGAAGGCGAGCAATATGATTCCGATATCCGTGGCTGGCTGGGCAGAATGCTGTTCAGCGGCGAGGAAGCGCTGAAGGAGGCCGGTGTGCTTTCCGGTGGGGAGAAGGTAAGATGTATGCTTTGCAAGATGATGATGAGTGGCGCAAATGTGATGATTCTGGATGAGCCTACCAACCATTTGGATCTGGAATCCATTACAGCACTGAATGAAGGGCTGACGGAGTATAAGGGGACACTGCTGTTTGATTCCCACGACCATCAGTTTGTGCAGACCATTGCAGACAGAATTATTGAAATTCTGCCCGGTGGCATCATCGACAGACAGATGACCTATGACGAATATATCGAGGATGAAAGCATTGACGCAATCCGCGAAAAATTATCCTAAACGGGATATGCTAAAAAAATAAGTTCTGTAAGCTTACTGCCTCTGCGCTTTGCGTAGGGGCAGCTTTTGGAGGGATGGAAACATGAGAGATATCTTTCTGGCAATCGGATTGGGGGTTTTGATTGGCTATAAGGGCTGGATACGAGAGAGAGGAATCCGTTGGAATAGCAGATTGCAGACGCTTTGGCTGCTGCTTTTGATTTTCTGTATGGGCGTGAGTATCGGCAGAAATGGTGAGGTGGTCAGAAGCCTGCCGATTTTGGGCGGCAAGGCACTGCTGTTTGCTGTGATGACGGCAATCGGTAGTATTGCTGTGGTTTATATTCTTTCCACGCTGTTTTTGGAAAAGGAGGGGAAGAAATGAGCCTTGTGATTTTGATTGTTCTGGTGCTTGGCGTTGGGGCAGGATACCTGATGCCTGCGGATGTAAGCGGCTTTCTGGATAGCATCTCCACCTATATGCTGCTGCTCCTTTTGTTTTCCGTTGGGATTGATACAGGGCTGAATAAGGCCGTTTTCACACGCATCAGGGAATTAGGCTTTCGGATTTTGCTGATTCCGTTCGGGGTTGCGCTCGGCTCCCTTTGCGGCGGCGTGGTGACCGCCTTTTTGCTTTCCCTGCCTGCAAAGGAGGGCTTGGCGATTTCCGCAGGCTTGGGCTGGTATAGCCTTTCCGGCGTGCTGATTACGGAGGCAGGCAACCCTGTTGGCGGTACGATTGCGTTTTTGGCAAATGTGTTTCGTGAAATGCTGACGTTTGTCATTGTGCCGTTTGTGGCAAGCCATTTGAATTATTATTGCGCCATTGCGCCGGCAGGGGCAACCTCTATGGATACCACCTTGGGCATTATCAGCAAGAACACAAATGGCACGATTGCCGTGCTTGCCTTTGTGAACGGCATTGTGTGTACGCTTCTGGTGCCGATCTTGGTGCCGCTGTTTCTGTAAAAGAGAAAAATGAAAAAAATATAAAAAATGTGTTGACAAAAGTGTTTCGGTGCGGTATTATAATCAAGCGCACTGAGATGTGCGGATGTGGCGGAACTGGCAGACGCGCTAGATTCAGGTTCTAGTGGGCATTGCGCCCGTGCAGGTTCAAGTCCTGTCATCCGCAGTAATTGCGGATATTATAGTCAAGCGCACTAAGTTGTGCGGATGTGGCGGAACTGGCAGACGCGCTAGATTCAGGTTCTAGTGGGCATTGCGCCCGTGCAGGTTCAAGTCCTGTCATCCGCAGTATTGCGGAGGAGACCATCGAGGAAATCGGTGGTCTTTTTTTTGTTTTCCGAGGGGAATCCTTATCTGAGAGAATGGATTGTATTTTTCGAGAACAAAATTTGAAAACGAGGGTGTAGCTCATCGACAAGGAGGGCTTGACAGCCAAGAAGGAACATGTTAGTATGAAGATACTTATACTATACCAAAAGTAAATAGGTTACTGCAATAAAGCCCTTGTGAAAGCATGGTGCTGTAACCCGAAAGTGCCGCGCTTGTCGCGGCGCTTTTGTTTTATAATAGATTATATAATATTTTTGTGATATATGAGGGGGCGCTTTTGTGTACAGATTAGGTTTAGATATTGGTACTACATCGGTAGGGGCTGCGATATTAAATATAGACCATTATGGAGAGCCAAATAGAATCATTGATATGCATGTGAGGACTTTTGAAGCGGCAGAGAATCCGAATGATGGGTCTTCTCTTGCAGCACCTCGCAGAGAGGCGAGGGGAGGTCGCAGGCGAAATAGAAGGCATAAGCATAGATTGGACAGAATCAAAGCACTTATACAGAGCGAAGGTATCTACACAAAAGAAAAATTGGATTCTCTATATCATGCAAAAGGTAATATTCTAATGGATATTTACCAAATCAGATATGAATCATTGGAGAGAAAGTTAAATAATGAGGAGCTGACAAGGCTTTTGATTCATTTTGCGCAAAGAAGAGGCTTTAAATCGAATCGCAAAAATGAAAAAAAGGGTTCTGATGAAGGAAAGCTGCTTGCTGCAACTGCCGATAATGAAAAATATTTGAAGGAAAAAGGATATCGCACAGTTGGTGAGATGCTGTGGAAAGATGAACGGTTTGCGGAAAACAAAAGGAACAAAGGCGGGGATTATTCCAATACATTTCTGCGCAGTCAATTGAAAGAAGAAATTGGAATCATTTTTGAGAAGCAGAAGGCATTCGGCAGTTTATATGTTACGGATGCATTTTCTGAAAAATATTTGGAGATTCTTTTTAGCCAAAGAGCATTTGAAGAAGGTCCGGGGGAAGAAAGTCCTTATGCCGGAAATCAGATTGAAAAAATGGTTGGAAAATGTACCTTTGAGAGAGAGGAAAAACGTGCATCAAAGGCTACTTATACATTTGAACTATATAATTTGTGGCAGAAAATAAATAGTATCGGTATTTTACAAGACGGCGTGAAAAGACGATTGACGGATGATGAAAGAAATAAATTGTTTGCTTTATGCCATAAAACGGAGAAGATTGATTACAAGCGGATACGCAAGGAATTGGAGCTGGGGCAAGATGCGCTGTTTTCTAATTTAACCTATGGTCAAAAAGAAGTGGAAGAGGTAGAGGCTGCAAAATTCCAGTATTTGCCTGTATACCATGAGATGCGAAGAGCATTTGATAAGATAAGTAAAAACCATGTTTTACAGATTAGCAATACGCAAAGAGACTTAATCGGTACTGCAATTACATATTATAAAACGGATGACAAAATTCAACAGGCGCTTTTAGAAGGTAATTTTTCAAAAGAGGAAATCAATGCGATTTTGGGAATGAAAAATTTTTCAAAATTTGGTAATTTGTCTGTAAAAGCAATGCAGAAGGTGATTCCTTATTTAGAAAAAGGGTTGACTTATGATAAGGCTTGCGAACAGGCCGGTTATGATTTTCGGGCACACAATGTTGCGGAAAAGAAAAAATATTTGCCGAAGCTTCCGCAAAATACATATGATATTACAAGCCCTGTGGTAAAAAGAGCAATCAATCAGACAATCAAGGTTGTAAATGAGATTATTAAAAGACATGGTTCTCCGGCTGCAGTTAATATCGAGCTTGCAAGAGAGATGTCTAAGGCCTTTAGGGATAGGAAACGAATTGAGAAAGAGCAGAAGGATAATGCTGCACAGAATCAAAGAATTTATGATGAGATTAAGGATACCTTCTATGTTGCACAACCTTCCGGTCAGGATATTGTGAAGTATAAGCTTTGGCAGGAGCAGGATTGCAAATGTGTTTATACCGGCCAACCGATTAAGGCGGAGAATTTGTTTGTACCCGGTTATTATGAGGTTGACCATATTATTCCGTATAGTATTTCTTTTGATGATAGTTATACCAACAAGGTGCTTGTTCTGACAAAAGCAAACAGGGATAAAGGAAATCGGATTCCGATGCAGTATGTTGCGGATAAGGAAGAATATGAAATTCGTGTAAACACGCTGATAAAAAACAGAGCGAAAAGAGAAAAGCTGCTGAAGCCTATACTTACAGAGGAAGATATGGGAGAGATGAAGCAGAGAAGCTTACAGGATACACAGTTTATTACGAGATTTATGATGAACTACATCAAGGATTACCTTTTGTTTGATGAAGCATATGATAGAAAACAGCGTGTTACCGCTGTAAATGGTCGAGTAACTGCATATATGAGAAAGCGCTGGGGGATTAACAAAGTCAGAGAAGATGGTGATTTGCACCACAGCGTTGATGCGGTTGTAGTCGCATGTATTACACCGGGTATTGTTCAGACGGTAACAGAATATGCGAAGCGGGAAGAAAATCGATATTTGAATAAAGATGATGCTGCGATGAGGGAAAGATTTCCTATGCCATGGCCGGAATTTTCAACAGAATTGGATATTCGTACCTGTAAGGAGCCAAAAGAGATGCTGCGGAAGGTGTCTCTTGCGAATTATCAGGATGTGGATATCGATAGTATCAAACCGATTTTTGTTTCCAGAATGACAAAGAAAAAGGTGACAGGACAAGCGCATAAAGAGACGATTCGTGCCTACCGTGAAGTAGATGGCAAAATGAGAACTGTAACAAAGACATCTATTCAGGAGCTGAAGCTGGATAAGGACGGCGAAATTGAGGGATATTATAATCCTTCCAGTGATATCCTGTTATATGAGCTGTTACGGAGCCGCCTGAAAGAAGCCGGCGGAAACGGGAAAAAGGCATTCCCCGAAGGCTTTGTGTATAAACCGACACCTAATGGGGGTGTTGCTCCAAAAGTAAAAAAGGTTAAGATTTGCGCTGTTTCTAATTTGAATATATCCGTCAATCACGGTGTTGCCGCAAATGGCGCTATGGTAAGGATTGATTTGTATTATGTAGAGGGGGAAGGATATTATTTTATTCCGATTTATATTTCCGATTTAATTAAAAAGGAACTGCCTAAAAAAGCCTGTGTGCCACATAAGGAGTATCATGATTGGAAGAACATGAAGGATGAAGATTTTCTGTATTCGATTTATCCGAATGACTTGCTGTATATTAAGTCCTCTACTCCTAAGAAGTTTGCAAAGAAAAGAGGCGAGAAAAAAGATTCCTTTGAGGCGGAAGAAGCGTTTGTTTATTATAGAGAGGCAAAAATCTCAGGGGCCGCTATTACAGTTGAGACACATGATAACAACTATACGATTCAGAGCTTGGGTGTTAAAACATTAAGCCGTATTGAAAAATATCATGTGGATGTATTAGGCAATAAATACAAGGCGGCGGTGGAAGAAAGAAAGTAAAGAGGTGGTCTTATGGCATACCGAAATATTTTTATATCATCACCTTCTAAAATCAATATAAGGAATAGACAATTGGTTGTAAAAACAACGGAAGAATATTCGTTTCCTATGGAAGATATTTCTACTGTCATGATAGAAAACAATCAAAGCAATATTTCCGTTGCTGCTCTTTCGGAGTGTGCAAGAAATGGTATTTTGGTTTTCTTTTGTGATGAAAAGCATTTGCCTTGTGGAATAGTCAATGGATTTCATACACATAGCAGAAAATATAAACTGTTGCAGGCACAGATACAGACGAAAGAGACATTGAAGAAACATTTGTGGTCAAAGATAGTTGTTGAGAAGATTAGGAATCAAGCGAAGGTTCTGGAATTAGCAGCGTTATCCGGATATGACCAAATTATGTCATTTGCGCAAAAGGTAAAACTAAATGATAAGGATAACATGGAAGCGGTTGCGGCTGCACAATACTTCAAATATTTGTTCGGAAGTGGATTTTCAAGAGGGCAAGATACTGTGACGAATGCCAGATTGAATTATGGATATGCTATTATCAGAGGCTTAGTTTGCCGCAGTTTAACAGTATATGGGCTGGAGCCGGCGCTTGGTATTCATCACCATAGCCAATTAAATGCATTTAATCTTGCGGATGACATCATGGAGGTGTTTCGTCCCGTGGTAGATTTATGTGTGTATCAGATGCAGGAGAAAGAACGGGATTTTCTAACAACGGAAGATAAACAGATTTTATACCATTTAATAAGCTGTGATGTTTTGTTTGGCACACAGAAGCATCCTTTGTTTTACGGAGTGGAAAAAACAGTGCAGACCTTTCAATCGAGTATTGTTGCGGGAGAAGATCAATTAAAATTATGTGCAATTTTGCCCTTGAGGCAGCATGAATATGAGTAAGTATATGCGGATGCTTGTATTTTTTGACCTCCCTGTAACAAAGAAGGAAGAACGAAAGGCAGCAGCAAGGTTTAGAAGCTTTTTGTTAAAAGAAGGATATTATATGGTTCAATTTTCTGTTTATTCTCGTGTTTGCAATGGAAATGATGCAGTAGAAAAGCATACAAAAAGATTAAAAGCAAGCTTACCGCCGAATGGCTCGGTTAGATTATTGGTAATTACGGAGAAGCAATATCAAAATATGGCTGTTCTTCTTGGAGTGATGTCAAAAAATGAAAAATCTTTTTCCGGAGAACAGCTTACACTACTATAAAAATGGAAAAAGCAAAATGATAAAACCCCTTGGAATCTTTAGATTTCAAGGGGTTTTATCAGCCTATTATACCATACCAAAAATAAATAGGGAACTACAACTTTTTTCATAATATTTCCCCTTTTCTTTCAATTATACCATACCAAAAATAAATAGGGAACTACAACATTTTTCTGGCAACGGTGACGGTATTCGCAATTATACCATACCAAAAATAAATAGGGAACTACAACGTCACCGTCCCGCGGTTGTATTGGTCTACAATTATACCATACCAAAAATAAATAGGGAACTACAACTTTCCGCCTGCAAGTTTAGCGTTGTTTCCGATTATACCATACCAAAAATAAATAGGGAACTACAACGGCTGAAAGCTCCTTGAATGCTGCAATACTATTATACCATACCAAAAATAAATAGGGAACTACAACACATCGGCGGCGGCTCTGACCGGAAAACTGATTATACCATACCAAAAATAAATAGGGAACTACAACTTACAAGGTTGTCCATCCTTACGCCCTCCTATTATACCATACCAAAAATAAATAGGGAACTACAACATACAGGTCGATATGGTTATGTCTATCGGAATTATACCATACCAAAAATAAATAGGGAACTACAACCTTTCATCCGGTGTCAAGGTGGTAAGGAAGGATTGAATTTCGATTTGAAAAAGAATGTATTTTTGGGGGAACAAATTTTAAAAAAGGTGTTGACAAACTCTTTTTGATACGGTATTATAGTCAAGCACACTAAGTTGTGCGGATGTGGCGGAACTGGCAGACGCGCTAGATTCAGGTTCTAGTGGGCATTGCGCCCGTGCAGGTTCAAGTCCTGTCATCCGCAGTAATTGCGGA
>QWCY01001030.1_pt1 | contig 42985 bp, 51 predicted proteins | sample 1972631 | NCBI WGS metagenome assembly QWCY01 (sample SAMN09866696, study PRJNA288562) | Human gut metagenome isolate pre1_stool, whole genome shotgun sequencing... | isolation source: gut | host: Homo sapiens | place: USA: California
TTAGACTGCCCCCCCCCCGACAGCACTACGTGCGCAGCCGTGCCGAACAGGCTCCGCTAATTCTTCAGGAGAACCATTAATGTTACGTGCGTTGACACCACTAAACAAGATTTGAGTAACTTGATTATACATGGCATCTATTTTTTTTGCCAATCTTTTCATAAATTGCTCCTTGTCTCTATAGTACGTTACAAGTATAGCATATTTTTAACAAAAATTCAAGTTATTTTTTCATACGGAGGTATGTTTCAACAAAACCGTCCAAATCTCCGTCCATAACAGCATCAACATTACCCGTTTCATAATTTGTCCTGTGGTCTTTTACCATTTTGTAAGGGTGGAATACATAAGAACGGATTTGTGAACCGAAGTTAATATCTGAATTTTCTCCTTTCAGTTCGGCAAGTTTTTTTTCGTGTTCAGCCTGTCTTATTGCCAATAACTTTGATGCAAGAATTTGCATTGCATTCTCTTTGTTTTGAAGCTGAGAACGTTCCTGCTGGCATTTAACAACTATACCTGTAGGTTTATGCAAAATTCTTACTGCTGTTTCAACTTTATTAACATTTTGCCCGCCTGCACCGCCTGAACGCATTGTATCAACCTCCAAATCTTCGGGAGGAATTATTATTGTTTTTTCAAAATCTTCAATAATCGGTGTAACTTCTACGGATGCAAAACTTGTCTGCCTTTTGCCGTTAGCGTTAAAAGGTGAAATTCTTACAAGCCTGTGAACCCCTTTTTCTGCTTTTGCATAACCGAAAGCATATTTACCGATAATCTTTACGGTCGCAGATTTAATTCCTGCCTCATCTCCGTCAAGTTTGTCAAGAAGTTCGACCTTCCAGCCGTGACTTTCTGCCCAGCGCATATACATTCTGAGCAAAAGGCTTGCCCAATCCTGAGCGTCAGTTCCGCCTGCACCTGCATTAATTGTTAAAATGGCGTCCGCTTCATCGTAATCCCCGCTAAGCATTTGTTTAACTTCAAATTTATCAAGAGAACGCTCCATTTCTTTAAGGTTTTCAAAACATTCGTTTATTAAATCTTCATCACCTATTTCAAGAGCAGTCAATGCGTCATCAATAACGGATAAACAATTATCCGAAAATGCAAGATTATCTTTTATCTCTCTGATTTTAGAACCGAGTTCCGATGCCTTCTTTTGATCTGACCAAATCCCGGGTGACTGCATTTCACTCTCAAGATTACAGAGCTCTTTTCTCAATCCGTCAGCGTCAAAGACACTCCTTTATTTTATCAAATCTGCTTTTTAAATCGTTTAATTTTTGCTTTACTTCTATTTCCATAATTTAATTTTACTATAAAAAAAGACAACCTTGCAATTGTCAAAAAAACTGTTATAATAAACACTATCGGTAAGGAGATTTCAATGTCTGGTTTAATTGAGAGCTATAAAAAGGTTTACGAAAATAAAAAAGCACATATTTGGCTTGTCACAATATCAATTATATGGACACTGCTGTCAGCGTTATGGGATATAAAAACAGGAAATCCCGATAATTACAGGCAAAATCCTCTTGATATTATCTTTAATATTATTATAGGTGCATACAGCCTTCAATTCCTGCATAATGCAATAAATAATACGGACAACGGTGTTTTACCGTCATTTATGAAAATATGTCCGAAAATATACTTAGGAATAATAAAATTAAACATTATATGGGGAATATATGCCGTACTGGTATTGGTTTCCGCTGTTCTTCTTTATATTGCTACGCATTTTATTGCCGTACCTGTAATAATTACCCTATTATTGCTGTTTCTTGCAATGTTTGTATATTATATATTTCTTGCCTATGCAGAAGATCTTAACTCAAAAGGACTGGTAAATATTGCTTTATTATTTAAGTTTATAAAACCCGGCTTTAAACCGTTATACATAAAACTGTTATTATTTGTTATGTTCAGTATTGCTGTTGCGGTAATTTACATATTGCTGTATATTGGTGCAGGACTCATCGGGTTGGACAAAATCGGGCATATTGCAGGCGATTTTTATTTTATGGATATTATTATGAATATCATAGCCGGATATTTTGTTATTGTAACTTGGTATTTTGCATTTCCTTATTCATTAATCAATTCTTACGTCAAAAACATAAGACCGCTTATCAGAAAGGATGAAAATAATGACGCAAATGCTTAACGGCTTAAAAAGATTGTATACAGGTAAAAATACATTACCGAGACAGATTTCATTATTTTCAATATGCGGAATTGCCGGATTGCTCAACGGGTATTTTGCATTAGAAACACAGGGACTAACAGAAGCGGGGATTGCACAAAAAGTAATATTTGCGGTATTTCTTATAATTTTCGCACTGTTTTTTACAGGATTTGAAACACTGTTTATGCACGACAGAGAATTGCCCGACATAGATATGCGGTCTTTTAAGCTTGCTTTAAGAAAAATACCGTTTTTAATATTTCTTGCGGGACTTCCGTTTCTTATTCTAAGTTTATTTACAAAATATCAATATGCCGCATTTTGTATAGAAACAATTATATCAATTCCGTTGACAATGCTGCAGGCAGGTTTTTCATACAATTATCGTAATAATGATGCGGGAATATTATTCAGAAAATTCAGAGTTAAAGAATATTTTATGCTTTTAATAAAAAGACTGTGGGTAGTTATAGTCAGCCACATAGTAACATTTGCATTTATATTCATAATATTCTTTATTTTAGGTATTATTCTTGCTATTTACTTCAAGGGTGATATTAATACAATAAGTCTTACTATTTCGGCACAGCAGACTGCAGTTGCAAAATTATCAAATTATATAACAAGTATCTTACTAATTTATACTTTATCAATCGGTGTGCTTGTTTGGGATTATGAAATGCTTAAAACTTATGAAAGCGAGGAATGATGAACGTTATTGATTTAATGGTTGACGGATTTAAAAGGGTTTATTCAGGAACAGGTAAGCTGACTAAGCATATTTTACTGTTTTTAATAACAGGAATTGTTTCAATTTCATCCGTTTATGTTCAAACAGTTGCGGAAACAATGGAAAAAACAAAAGAATTAGGAAGTTTAAACGGGTTACTTGTCTGCCTTTTAATAACTCTTATTATAGGTGTTTATATGGGCGGATATAATCTTTTATTTTCACATAATTCATTTAATAATGAAAAAGAATATTCACTGCCTGAAATTAATATTAAACCGTTTAAAGTTTTTTTTGACGCACTCCCTTTAATGATAGTGTGGACGCTGTATGTTTTTGCCGCAATAGGAATAGCGTTTGCATTTCTGGTAAGCCACTCTTTTCTTATTGTTTTAGGTATATTCCTTATACTTGCAGTTTTGTTTATTTGTGCATTTATTCAATTTATTTATATTGCATACGCCAAAAACTTTAACAAAAAAGGTTTATATAACATTGTTTTACCGTTCGGCTATGTAAAGCATACTTTTTCGGATTTTGTACTATTGGGACTTTTATTCATACCTGTGTATAGTGCAGCAATGACGCCAAGTTTCATTGTCGGTTTAATGATGGGATTGACGGGAGTAAAAAATGTTTCAGCCGCAATGTATGCAGGAGGAATATTAGGAGGATATTTAAGTTTTGTAGTGCAACTGGTATGGTACTACTGCTTAGTTCAAATTTATAAAGAAAAAATTGAACCGAATATGTAAAAAAAGAGCCTTAAAGGCTCTTTTTTAATATGTCATCTCCCAATTATCATTTAATATTTTTCCAAAGCAGCCCCAACTGCTGCCCGGAGCACCTGCATTACATTGAGTATTAAACATATTATCACGTGCTTCTTCTGTCAACGGAGCATTATCATTAACATCTCCCGAGTAATCGTCTATTAAACCGTTTTTATAGACTGCGAAAAAAAAGAAATCCCTCCCTAAAATATTTGGACCTTTCTTCCCGTTAATATCAACTCCGATATTAAGTAATTTGTAACTTCCCTCAGGGGCATAGCTGGGTCTTATTGATGCTCCGTTTGCTAGTACAAAGGATCTAATATCTCTGCTATAACTGCTATCAACAGAACCTTGAAGTGATTTATACTCATCAGCAAAGCAATCATCCATAGAATCGCATTCCTGAACAATTTTAAAATATGTTTTCATAAAAGCATCAACCGCATCTTTTGAAATTAAACCCGCTTCTGTCAAATTTACGGCATTTCTATCTGTCTGATATTGCATCAAAGCTTGACTAAACTCATTACAAACTTTATGTAATTGAGTTACATATGTTTTTCTCTGGTGATTTTGCATTAATGTTGGTACGGTCATCGCTGAAACCACTCCGATAATACCTAAGGTTACCAGAACCTCGGCAAGGGTAAATCCCTCTCTAAGAGCTAATGAAGCGCCCCCCCCCCGAGTTTCTTAATAAATTGTTTCATAATCGCTCCTTTCATTTATTAATATATTACCCGATTAATATATTAATCTTATCATTATTGTAAAAATATGTAAACAAGTTAAACAACATACTAAAGTTTTAATGAAACAAGCCGATATATAAAATGTAATCAGAATTAAAAACGGAGATTTATATATGCTTAAAAAGATAGTATCACCTTCGTGTAATGTATGCGACAGTGTGGAATTTATATTAAGAGGAGCGAGAAAACGCCGTAATCTGGCGATTGCATCAGCTAAAATGATTAATGCCGATGCAGGTATTCAAGCAAGACTACATGCAGTTAAGTAGTGCTTATTGTTTAGTAAGAATTTGAGAGTTTATATTAAAAAAAGACCGATAAAAACCGGTCTTTTTCTTTTATTAATAGGTCATTTCCCAATTATCATTTAATATTTTTCCGAAACAGCCATGTCCCCAGGTTGGTCTGGAAGAATTACAAGCTCTGTTAAAGTTATCTTCTCTGGTTTCCCTGTCCAATGGAGCAGGAATATTATCTGTTATAGCAATACCCCCTTCAGCATCACCGTCTTTTACGCTATAATCATCGATTACGCCGTTGTCATATAAATACATTCCAAAAAAATCACGTCCGACAATATTGGGTCCTTTACTCCCGTTAATATCTACCATTAATGATATTACTATGTATGAATTGCTGTTTGTTACAGTGTCGAGTCCTATAGATGCTCCGTTTGCTAGTACATAGGTTTCTAAATTATTTTGCGGAGCATTAAATGGATAAGTAGTTCCATCTAACTTTTTATAAACTGAAACAGGAAAACAAGGAACTACATCATGACCACACTCCCTAACTACTTTAAAATATTTTCTGATAAAATTTACAGCTTCATCTTGATTTTTTAATCCTGCTTCTCTTAAATTGACGGCATTTTTATCAGTCTGATACAATAAAGCCGCTTGCTGCAATTCATTATAAACTTTATGTAACTGGGTTACATAAGTTTTACGCTGGTGATTTTGCATCAACACAGGTACGGTCATTGCGGATACTACTCCAATAATACCTAAAGTTACAAGGACTTCCGCAAGAGTAAAGGCAGGAGCTGAGCCTAAAGTACGCCCCCCCCCCGAGCACTACGTGCGTAGACACCACAACACAAGATTTGTAAGACTTCTAACATTTTAGCTGCTGTTTGATTTAAATCTTTTCTCATAATTGCTCCTTTCATTTATGTATTATTTTAACATATAACGAAATTATCTGCAATATCACGGTTTTATTAAAAATTTAATGGCTTTTCCTTCAATATGCTGCTGCAGTGCCCATTCTACTTTTTCAAGGGGCAACGTATCTGTTATAAGTTTTTCAACTTCAACATCTCCAGATGCTATGTAATCCAATGCCATTCTAAAATACTTAGGAGTATGATGAAAAACACTCATAAGTCTTATATCCCCATAGTGCATTTTCGTAGTGTCAAAAGTAACCGTAGAACCCGATTTGCAACCTCCAAAAAAGTGAACTGTACCGCCGGGACGCACACAAGAAAATATTCTTTCCCAAATCTCAGGCAGCCCTACGCATTCTACAGCCACATCAAGTCCTTTATGTTCTTCCGTATACTCTCTAAAGATTTTCTCAGGATTAGGATATTTGTTTAAATCCACAATTTCGTCAGCGTGAGCGAATTCATCCGCCGCTTTTAATTTTATAGGATTTCTACCCGCTACAATGACTTTTGCCCCTTTAAGTTTTGCAAGACGCGCAAACATCAAGCCTATAGGACCTATTCCGATAATTCCGACAGTCTGACCGGGTTTAATATCTGTTCTTTCTACTCCGTGAACAACATTTGCCAGAGGTTCACAAAAAGCCGCTTTATCAAAGCTTAAATTTTCAGGCAGAATAAGCATATTTTTCTTTACTATACGTGCAGGTACTGTAATATATTCAGCATAAGCACCGTTAAGCAAATCCAAATTTTCGCAGAGATTATATTCTTCACGGCGGCAGTAAAAACATTTACCGCACGGAGCGGAGTTAGCGGCAACAACCCTGTCGCCTTCTTTAAAATTTTCAACACCTTTGCCAACTCTGTCAACAATTCCGGCAAATTCATGCCCGAAACCTGACGGGACGGATTTTATCAAAACAGGATGACCGCGCCTGTAAGTTTTTACATCTGTTCCGCAAGTCAAAGCAGAAATGACTTTTACAACGACTTCTCCTTCTTCGGGCGGCTTTACCATAACTTCTTCATATTTTATATTCTGTGGTCCATAATATTGTATAGCTCTCATAGTTTTATATATGCTTTCATTATTTTATTAGACATTGTATCATCAAAAGCTTTCTGAATATCATCAAGCTTATATTCTGTAGAAATCCCCCTGACTTTAACTTTTCCTTCCTTCAACAAAGCAAGAGAATCTTTTAAATCTACAGGTGACGGAGAATAACTGCCCATAACTGTAAGCTCTCTGTAATATATTTCATTGTTCGGATAAGCTGACAGGTCAGACGGAGTGCTTGAAAATACTATTATTTTACCACCGTTGCGAACGTATTTTAAAGCCGTTGAAATTGCTTTATCAGCACCCGAAGTCATAAAAATACCGTCAGCTTCATATTCATCAGGCAGTTCCCTGACATCACATGCATCAATTCCGAAAGATTTTGTCAGTTCAATTCTTTCAGCAAGCAAATCACATCCCATTACGTCACAACCGTATGCTCTTAAAGCTTGAGCCGTCAATATTCCGATAGATCCCAAACCTACAACCAGTGCTTTATCACCTTTAATTAAATTTGCACGTTTAACCGCTCTGACAATACAACCCAGAGGTTCATAAAAAGAAGCCTCTTCATCGGTCAGATTTTCCGGTTTAAGATGTGCTACATTTTGAAGGTGCTCTTCACTTAAATATACGTATTCCGAAAAACCTCCGGGGCGTATGTTGGTAGATTTAAAATGCTCACACATGGAAACATTGCCATGTTTACAATAAACACACTCTCCGCAAGGGATATGGTGTGAAGTTACGATTACATCACCTTTTTTGAAGGAAGTGGCAGAGTTTATATCAAAAATTTCAGCAACAATTTCATGACCGAGAACAGTTCCGTTTCTAGCGATTTTATGAACAAACTTCACAATATCCGAGCCGCACAAACCGCAGCCGATAACTTTTACTATTGCGCCCTTTCTTCCGTTAAGTGTAATATCATCAACATTTTTTACAATAATTTTGTCATTGTCAATAACAGCTGTTTTCATATTTCGCCTCGCAAAAAAATTTTAGCACAAACTTGAAAAGATTAAAATTAAATTATATAATAAGTATATGGCAGTCATAAGAAGATTAAATTGTTTTGATGCACCCAAAATCAAAAAAATGATTTCTTACTTAGGAAGCGACGACGGCAGTAAATACTCCAGAGCTTTAAATGTCGAGGCTTTTATTATGCTTCATGCAATTCTGCCTTTGAAATACAAGTTTCTCCCAGAAAGTTTTATCCTGCTTGAAAATAAAGAAATTCTCGGGCTTATAACAGTTGTTCCTACAGGGGGCAACCCTTACAAGATAAATATAACCAGATTAATATTTAAACAAAATTTATATGACGCAGGAAAGCAGCTTGTTGAATTTGTCATAGCAAGATATGGAGCAAAAGGCGCAACATCTTTTGCGGTTACGGTAGATCAATCACACGACGAACTTATTAATTTATTTATGCAGGGATGCGGTTTCAGACAATGCAGTTACGAAAACTTATGGAAACTGGATAACTTTAAGCCTGATACCGGCAAAAAAGCAAATTTCAGATATTGCCAGAATTCGGATGCAAAAGCTATCGCAAGGCTTTATAATAACGAATTAAAAAATCTGTATAAACCCTCATTAGAAAGAATAAAAGAAGAATATAAAGAGCCGTTCTTTGCAGGAATGACTAATTTTTATAAAAACAGATATGTTCTTGAAGAGCCGTCAAGACATAGAATTATTGCTTACTTATCCATAACAACAAGTGATAACAACAATTTTATAATAGATATGTCGTTAAATGACGGTTATGATGTTCCGTACGATGAAGTCATAAATTTCGCACTCGGCGAAATTTCAAGAAGAAAAACAAAATTCTATGCATTTTTAAAACACCGACAATACACAAAAAATGCAGACATTCTAGAAAAATATCTGCATGAAAGAAATTTAAACTGTATTCAAACACAGTGTGTACTTATTAAGGATTTTTACAAACCGATTAAACAAACAGAAAATGCTTTACAGGTATTTTTGTTTGGAGAAAATGAATTAGCATCAAATTAGTAATTCATCTCCCAGTTATCGTTCAGAATCTGCCCGAAACATTTGCTTCCTGTATATTCATTGTTGCCGGATTTACAATTATCTGCAGTACCTCTTATATCTTTCAAAGTATCGCCTTCAGCACCGCATAAGCCATTTTTTCTACAATCAACAGTTGCCCCGGCTACATCCAATACACCGTCAGGGAAAATCACTAGATAAAACGCATCTCGTCCAAGAATATTAGGACCTTGTTTACTATTTATATCAATAAATACCCAACCGTAAGACCCATTTGACGCAGGATAATCCATGCATATAGAGGAACCGCTCGACATTGTAACACAACTGCCACTTCCCCAGCCTTTATTAAAATGAACATTTCCGCCATTTATATTTTTGTATAAATCTGCGAAACATGGGGCTGTTACGCCGCCACACTCCTGTATAACATTAAAATATTCATAAAAAAATGCTTGTACAGCAGCTTTACTATTTAGTCCCGCTTCTTTTATATTAACAGCGTTTTTATCATTTTGGTACCGAATAAGTGCCTGTTGGACTTCACTATAAACTTTATGTAACTGGGTTACATAAGTTTTGCGCTGATGATTTTGCATTAATGTTGGTACGGTCATCGCGGATACCACACCAATTATCCCTAAAGTGACCAGGACTTCTGCTAAGGTAAATGCAAGGCTGGAGCTTAGATTACGCCCCCCCCCCGCGTGACATAATTTAATAAATTTTTCATTATAGCTCCTTTCTTTTTTTTATTAAAATTATAACAAATTTACGGTTACTTTACAAGATATATTTTTTCTTTGTGATAAAATGATTAAAAGAAAAGAGGCAGGATATGAGTAACTTACATATTTATCTTGATAAAGATATTAACAGAGATTTGATTAAAACAAAAAAAATTGCTGTTATAGGTTTCGGCTCACAAGGCTACGGGCAGTCTATGAACCTTAAAGACAGCGGATGCGATGTTGTATTAGGATTGCGTTTAGGCGGGAAATCCGATGTTAAAGCAAAAGATTACGGATTTAAAACAATGTCAATAGAAGATGCCGTTAAATTGGCAGATATTGTGCAAATCCTTATTCCTGACGAAATTCAGGCAGAAGTATATGAAAAACACATTAAACCGTATATGAGAAAAGGGCAGTATTTAATGTTCTCGCACGGTTTTAATATTCATTATAAAAAAATCACAGCACCTGCTGATGTAAATGTAATTATGGTTGCTCCGAAAGGTCCGGGGCATACTGTAAGAAGCGAATATCAAACAGGCAGAGGAGTTCCGTCTTTAATTGCCGTATATCAAAACCCGTCGGGAGATGCAAGAGAGGTCGCACTTTCTTATGCTTCTGCAATCGGTGCCGGACGTGCAGGGATTATTGAAACTACATTCAAAGAAGAAACGGAAACGGATTTATTCGGAGAACAGGCTGTAATATGCGGCGGGGTGTCAGCACTAATAAAAGCAGGATTTGAAACTCTTGTTGAAGCAGGATATTCTCCTTATATGGCTTACTTTGAAGTTTTGCACGAAATGAAACTTCTCGTTGATTTAATAAATCAAGGCGGATTAGCTGATATGAGATATTCAATATCGAATACTGCCGAATACGGTGATATGACAAGAGGCCCTAAAGTTATAGGCGAACAGTCGAAAAAAGCGATGAAAGAATTATTAAAAGATATTCAAAGCGGTGATTTCGCAAATGAATTTCTTAACGAAATGCAAACAGGATGCAAAAAGTTTAATGAATTAAGAAAAGAAAATGCAGCTCACCTTATTGAAAAAGTTGGAGAAGAAATTCGCTCCTCATTTATCTGGGGCAATGATAATAAGATTATAGACAGAGATAGGAATTAAAAATGTTTAGTACTGATGTAGATTATGAAGTTGTAATATTTTCGGTAGGCGACACAAAAGCAGGCACAAAAATGGGTAAGCTCCAATTGAAAAACCTTGAGGACAACTCTCTTTTAAACTGTATTTTGTGGGAAGAAACACTAAACCGTTTTGACAGCAAAGTTTTTAGAACAGGAAATATTGTCAGAATTGTTTCGGCGTCTTTTAACGAAAAATTTAATAACTGTCTTGTTTCAGCTCTTTCGGTGGTAAAAGAAGCCAAAACAGGACTTGATGAAAGAGAAAGAGAAAAAGTTTATGCCGAATTGGTTTCATACTTTGATAAAATACAAGATGAAAAGTTAAACCAATTTTTGGTCAGATTTTTCACCGAACACAAAGAAAAAATAAAAATTATGCCTGCCGCAAAACTTATGCACCACAACTACATCGGCGGCTTGATGATACATATTTTGGAATGTCTGAAATATGCGGAAGTTAATATGGATTTATCGGATTATAAATTTAACCGCGATAATATTTTAGCTGCCTGCATTCTGCACGATATAGGCAAAATTTTTGAATACACTATTGATACCGAAACAGGTTTAATTGATTATGATGAAAACTTCAGAAAAGAATGGCTGACACATTCACAATACGGTTTTTCAATCTGTATGAATAACGGTTTTAAAGAAATAGCAAGAATGATTGCGGCTCACCACGGAAGAAGCGATTGGGGAGCAATAATCGACCTTGATCAAAAAGATTTGGAGCCCGAATTGTACTTTATTCATATTGTTGATAACTTATCAGCAAAATTCGGAAAAATTAATGTACACCTCTTGGAAGAAAAAGGAGTATAACTTTGTCTAAATTAACGGAAAAGCATAATTTACCGGGAACACTGGTTTGTGTAGAAGGGATTGACGGTTCCGGCAAATCCACACAATTGGCATTATTAAGGGATTGGCTGAAATCAACAGGACAGGATGTTATTTTTACCGAGTGGAACTCATCTGAACTTATAAGCCAGACTACTAAATTGGCAAAGAAAAAAAATATGCTTTCTCCGCGGACTTTTTCACTTTTGCATGCGGTTGACTTCGCTGACAGACTGAAGCAGGTAATTGACCCTGCACTAAAAGCGGGGTTCATTGTTCTTGCTGACAGATATGCTTATACGGCTTTTGCAAGAGATGTTGCAAGAGGAGTTGATCCGAACTGGGTCAGAAATGTTTACAGTTTCGCTATAAAACCTGATCTGGCAATATATTTTGATATTGATCCGAAGCATTCAATGGAAAGAATTTGTGCAAACCGTGCTCCCAAATTTTACGAAGCAGGTATGGACTTAAAATTAAGCAATGATCCGTATGAAAGTTATATGATATTTCAGGGGCGTGTTATCAAAGAATATCAAAAAATGGTAGATGAATTCGGACTTATAAGACTTGATGCAATGGATTCAATCCACTCAAAACAGGTTATGATAAGAAAAATGTTAAAAGATGTTCTTGCAAGCAAAGGAGTAAACTTATAATGGCACAATTTAAAACAAAACACGGATATGAAGGTTTGCTTATTGTTATTGAAGGAACTGACGGTTCGGGAAAATCCACACAGCTTGAACTGCTGAAAAAATCAATTCAGGCGCAGTCATACGGTGTTATGGTCTCGGAATGGAAAACTTCCCGTTTAATAGCAAACGTTATTGACGATGCAAAAGAAAGAAACCTGCTTAATGCAACAACTTACAGCCTTCTTTATGCAGCAGATTTTGCAGACAGACTTGAAAACCAGATTATCCCTGCATTAAAATCAGGCTTTATCGTGCTTTTAGACAGATATTACTACACCGCACTCGCACGTGACGTTGTAAGAGGACAGGATATTGAATGGGTTAAAAATTTATACGAATATGCCCCGGAACCTGATTTGATATTCTATCTTGATATGCCTGTTGACGTTCTTTTAAAAAGGATTATCGGCACTACAGGTCTGAACTACTACGAAAGCGGACGCGACATAGGATTTTCAACAGATTTTTACAAAAGTTTTGAAATTTATCAAAACAAATGTCTTGAACAGTATGAAAAAATGAAATCGGAATATAATTTCAAAAGTATTGACGGGACAAAATCTGTTGAAGAAATTCATTCAATTATGAATAAAGAAGTTCAAAAAATACTTGATTCAGGAGTTCTATACTAGTAAATATCCTATTTATATACCCGATTGTTACGTAATTAAATAAAAATTTACGTTATGAAACATTTTGCGTCACAGGGCATGGTTTATGCTACATTAGAAAATGTAAAGAGACACATATATAGTTAATAGGAGATTAATGAATGTCTGAATATTTGAGCAAGGAAGAGATTAAGCAATGGAGAAGCTCATTAGAAAAGATTACATTAGAAGAATACGCTGCCAGATTAGGGAAGAAAATAGAAGAGGCTAAGCCTACAAATGATTTAATAGATATAGTGTTAAAAGGTAAACCTGTTGTCTCAAACGAAGGTGAATGGAAGCAAACACACGCTGAAAGATTAAGTTCTATAGCAGAACGAGGATACGATATTGAAAGAGAAATCGCTCCCGGTCCTTTCTCTATTCATAATCTTCACACAGAAGATGAGGTTAGAGCACAACCTGTAAAACCGAAAACAGAGAAAAAAGCTGCAGTAAAAAAATCTGCTCCAAAAGTGTCTAAAAAAACTGAACCTGTTAAAGCAGAATCTTTGAGAGATGAAGTCAGAATTGTTTTCAAAAAAGCTCTTACAGACAGGGAACAAAAAGTATTTGACCACTTTGCCGCAAATAAAGGCAAAATAGTTTATGCAAAAGATTTAGCTGCACTTCTTGATTTACCGAGAGATTATGTTTATAAGTATATTAAAAACTTAAGAGCAAAAATCGACGGTGAAAATTTACAAAACGCTGACAAAGGCGGATTTATATTAAATTAAAAATTTAGTCATAATCATTTCATACAAAAACAATAAAGCCTCTGCATTATACAGAGGCTTTATTTACTCTAATAGTTCATTTCCCAGTTATCATTCAATAAACGCCCGAAACATCCATTCATAGAACCTTCACAATTTAGTTCTTCTCTTTCCTCCTTTGTTAAAGGAGCGTTATTTGCTCCATTAGATGGTCCATCATCTATTAAACCATTTTTATACACATAAAATATAAAAGCATCTCGTCCAAAAATATTTGGTCCCTTTAAACCATTTGTATCGACAAGACACCAAAGTAAAACGTTTCCTTCATTACCATAAACAATTCTAATAGAAGCACCACTTGCAAGAACAAAAGATTTATAACCAGTGTTATAACCAGCGGCTGCGTTCCCATTAATAAATTTATAGGATGTTTGAAAGCAAGGTGCAGTAGCGGTATCACAAGTATTAACAACTTTCATATAACGGTTGATTAAATCATACACTGACTGTTGATTATTTAAACCTGCTTCACTTAAATTCACAGCATTTTTATCTGTCTGATATTGCAGAAAAACTTGATTTAGTTCATTATAAACTTTATGTAATTGAGTTACATAAGTTTTACGCTGATGATTTTGCATCAATGAAGGCACGGTCATCGCAGATACCACGCCTATGATACCTAAAGTTACAAGGACCTCTGCAAGTGTAAATGCACGGATGGAGCTTAGATTACGCCCCCCCCCCGCGTGACATAATTTAATAAGTTTTTCATAATCGCTCCTTTCAATATAAAACGCTTATAACATTTTTATTATAAGCGTTTTTTGAAAATTTTTCAAGATAACTTAATAATTCATCTCCCAATTATCATTTAATATTTTTCCGAAACAGCCTTTTGGCAAAGTACTGCCGGCATTTGAAAGACACTCGGCAAATAAGTTTTCTCTATAATTCCTTACAGTCCCGCCGCCATTACAATTTCCGTTAATTCTGCATTCAGGATTTACCATATAATCATCTATTACACCATCAGGATAAACGTACATTGAGAATAAATCTCTGCCGTATATATTCGGTCCTTTTTGCCCGTTTATATCTATCCATAATTGTAAAAAAAAGTCATCTGTCATTACGGTACCCACATCCAATACATCAGCAAATATACAAAAGCTTGCACCGCTTGCGAGAACTCCGCATTTTCCGCCTCTGGTCGAAAGACTGTGACTACCGCCGTTGATATTTCTATATGTATCCGCAAAACAAGGTGTCGGAGTAGTATCACAATCCTGAATAACTTTAAAATATTTTTTCATAAGCGGCATCATATCCTGTGCTCTCGTTATTCCTGTTTCCGCAAGGTTTAATGCATTTCTATCGGTAACAATCTGCATAAATCCCTGAGTTAATTCGTTGTAAACTTTATGTAATTGGGTTACATAACTTTGTTTTTGATAATTTTGCATCAAAGACGGAACTGTCATTGCAGATACAACGCCTATAATTCCTAAAGTTACCAGTACTTCAGCAAGTGTAAAAGCATACTTACGATTTAAAAACATAATCATTCCTTCCATATATTATATTTATTTACATATTAATTATATCATATTAAGTATAACTTATCAATATAATTGTATAATTTTACAAATATTTGTAAAATACAAAAATGGACTATAAATACGAAGATATACCGCTTTTGGATTTTATAAAAACATTGACAATATATCGGGGGCTGACTTTACGAAAATTATTGAAAAAACTGCATGAAGAAAAAGGCTACAGTAATTCTTACGCAGGATTTTACAATAAATTAAAAAATCAAACTCTCAAATTTAGTGAAATAAATGATATTACAGACACTTTGGGTTACGAAATAATATTCAGGGATATAAAATAATTATTTGCGTAAAAGAACATTCATTCCTGCAGTAAAATAGTTTTTAACCTCTTCAAAAGAGCGTATTCTAAAAAGCATTTTCAGAATGTACAAAGGTCGCAAGTAAAAACGCTTAACAGCAGCTTTATGCAATTCAAAAACTCTTTCACGGGTCAAATTGTGTGTATTTACAGCAGGATAATAATAAGCATTTTCAAAAGAAGTTTCTTTATCAAACAAATTATGTTCCAGGGCATAATCATAAAATCTTGAGCCGGGCAAAGGAGTAGCCGTATAAAAGCTGATAAAATCACTGTTCAATTCTATAGCAAATTTTATTGTTTCTTCAACAGTTTCTTCGGTTTCCCATGGCAAACCTATAACAAAATAATTATAAATTCTTATTTTAGCTTTCTTAAAAACTTTTACCGTGCGGCGAACATCATTAAGGGTAATTTTTTTTCCCATTTTTTCAAGCATATATTGAGAACCGCTTTCAACACCGATACTTACCAGACGGCAGCCCGACTTATACATTATTTTCGCCATTTCATAATCCGCGGTATCTGCTCTGGTATTGGCAGACCATGTAATTTTCAAACCGCTGTCGATTATTGCCTGACATAATTTCATTGTCCAATCTTTATCAATGTTAAATATATCCGACCAAAAAAGAAAATTCTTTATATTATATTTTTCAACACATTCGCGAATTTCAGCAACAATGTTTTCGGGGCTTCTGCGTCTGACTTTAGCACCTGAAACGGGAGTTGCAAGACAGAAAAAACAATGAAAAGGACATCCGCGGGAAACTTTGATTGTTGCCTGAACTTTATTATTATCCGGACGTCTGTAAATATTATTATTCACAAGATGACGTGCAGGAAACGGCAGAGAGTCCAAATCTTCGATAAAAGGTCTTTTACCCGTAAATTTAACTTCGTCGTTTTCTTTATAATAAATCCCTAAGATATTGTTTTTCGGTTTATTATCCAAAATATCTTTCAGAGTATTTTCCGCTTCTCCCAGAATGCCAAAGTCCAATTCGTTATGTTCGCTGACGATTTTTTCGCCCAGCGTAAGAAAAGCAGCACCTTTTGCAACGGTTGTAATATTCGGACAAATTTCTTTTGCTTTTTTCACAGCATCAAGATCATGTTCTAAAGTCGGAGTTGCAATATTTACAACAAGATAATCCGGTTTAAACTCTCTTAAATCAGCTTCATAATCACCGCTCTGGCTGTAATCGGCAATTTTCGCTTCAAACCCCTGTTTTTCAGCAACTGCCGCAAGGTACATTAAATCCGCGGGAGGCAAAGGTGGGATTACAATAAGTTCTTTCGTTGGCTGCTGACAGCGATCCTCACGGTTTAATACAGGAGATGGCGGATATATTAAAAGAATTCTTTTTTTCATTAACATTTTTCCTTAACAGTTTTTGTAATTATTACGGCAGCTGCCAAACAAATTGCCCCTACTAAAAATGCATATTCCCAATGATAATTTATAAAATCAGACCCCATTGCAAAAGAACATTTGGAAATCAGCCAGGCAACAAGTGTGCAGACAAATACCTGAGGTCCTGCAATAAAAATATTAAATATACCCATTACGGAGCCTTCGGTACCTTTCCTGATAAATTGCGACAACATAGCAAAAGGCAATGCACAAATACTTGCCCAGCCAATACCTGCCAAACCCATTAAAGCGGCAACAGCTTTAGGCTGTTTTGTAAAAAACATGCCCAAATATGCAATTATCATAGTAATCAAGGAAATAATATGAACTTTTTTATTAGTATACTTAGCAGATAAAATTCCGATAGGAATAGCTACAAGGAAACATACAAGGTTAAATATTGCGAAACAAACAGAAGAAAAATTTGTACCATTTAACGTTGCCTGAGCGTAAAGCTCCTTAGTTGATTCTGAAACAGAAGTTAAATCAGGAACACAATAAATAGTATGCACCGCATACTGTGTGAAGAAAATCAACATACACATAGTACCTATCCATGTGAAAAATTGCATAAGACAAATTTTTGAAACTTCGGGAGAAAGCGCGAAGAAATTTTTTAAGGAATCTATAAAGCCGGGTTCTCTTATTTCTGCAGCCGCAACCTCTTTAATCATTTCTTTTTTATTATTATGCTCTTTAATTGTAATGCAAGTCCAAATCATACCAAGCGTAAATGCCAGAGCAGCCATTACAAATTGCGCGGGAATTGACATTTGGATGCCGAAAGCCCATTTTAAAAACGGAGCTGTGCCTGCCGCAACAACAGATCCCAAACCTATAGCAAGACTTATATAAGAATTTGCAATTGAATATTGTTCTTCGGGCACAACATCAGGGACTAAAGCTCTATAAGGACCTTGAGCAACGTTTACACAAGCATCAATAATCCATATCATAATTGCAGCTATTAACAATGCTGTCAAAGGAGGAAGGTTGATGCCAGTAAAATTGTGTAAAAACTCAGCTACAGTAGCAGAATTTGGAAAAATCCACAATGCAAGAGAAGCCAGCAAAGCACCGCCCAATAAATAAGGTCGTCTTCTGCCAAGAGGAGAAACAGTCTTATCACTCAAAGCACCGACTATAGGCTGTACTACCATTCCCGTAAACGGTCCCGCAAGCCATATTAAGCCGTAAATTAAAGGGGAAGCCCCCAAACTCTCAGTAACAGGTCCTGATAAAATTATTCTCATCTGCCAAGCAAATTGAAGTCCGAAAAAACCCAATGCAAAGTTCAAAAATTGAGCAGTAGTAAACTTCTTTAAAACATTATTCTCTTCCATTAAATATCTCCCCAAATAAATTCTCTGTATATACTAAAATACACGCAACAAAAGTCATAGTCAAGCTACAATACTTGACAAATATCGCAAAAAAGTAAATAATAAAACAGTAAACAAGGAGGATGAAAAATGTTTATACAAAAAGCTTTAAGAATGCCCCCCCCCCGAAACATATAAGTAGTTCATGGGCATTTACACTTGCAGAAGTCTTAATCACTATTGGGATTATAGGGGTTGTTGCAGCTATGACAATGCCGGCATTGGTTAATCAAACTAACAGAAAACAGGATGCGGCAAAGATAAAAAAGTTTTACAGTACAATGTCACAAGCTGTCTTATTGGCGGAAAACGAATATGGCTCTGCTGAAGATTGGTCAGTAAACAGTGCAATAAGAGATGATGAAGGTAACATTACGGATTATCAACCCGATGCTGTTCTGGAATTTTTCAACAAATATTTTGCACCCAATATAAAAACCGTATCAATAGGAAAGGATACAGGAGGGACCGCAAATGTAATATTTGCGGACGGCTCTGTTGTTTATTTAACACAGGGAAACTGTATTGATATGGATTTTGATACAAACGGTCCTAAAAAACCTAATAAATTAGGACGTGACAGATTTGATTTTTTATTTTGTAATAAAAATTATAATGAAACGTACATAGGGAAAAATAAATATTTTGGAACTTACTTACAGGACTCAAGCATAGCACGAGGTCGTGACTATCTGAAAAAACGCTGTAAAGACAAAGGAGACGTATGTTCAACATTATTATTATATGACGATTGGGAATTCAAAAAGGATTATCCATGGTAATAAAAAGCCCTCTTTATTGAGGGCTTTCAACTATTTTTTATTTACAACCGCGTCAATCAAGCCTTTAAACAAAGGATGCGGATGTTCGGGGCGTGACTTAAACTCCGGATGGAATTGACATGCCACGAACCAATCAAGATGCGGAAGTTCTACAACTTCTGCAAGCATTCCGTCAGGAGACATTCCGGAAAATACCAGACCTGCATCAGAAATTTGATTTAAGTACTCGTTATTAACTTCATATCTATGTCTGTGACGTTCGGAAATTTTTTCTTTGCGGTAAGCTTTAGCAGCTTTAGAACCCTTTTTCAATACACAGTCATAAGCACCAAGTCTCATTGTCCCGCCGTAACCGTGAACATTTTTTTGTTCAAGCATTAAATCTATTACAGGATGCTGTGCATTTTCATCAAATTCTTTTGAGTTAGCATCTTTAATACCTGCAACATTTCTTGCATATTCGATTACCGCACACTGCATCCCAAGGCATAACCCTAAAAACGGAACATTGTTTTCTCTGGCATAACGAATTACGTTTAATTTGCCCTCAATACCTCTTACGCCGAAACCGCCCGGTACAACTACAGCCTGAACATCTTTCATTAACTCTTTGCATTTTGATGCATCTACGCAATCTTCCGAGTTAATCCACTTAATATCAATTGCGGCATTATCTGCATAGCCCGCATGTTTCAAGGATTCGACAACAGAAATATAGGCATCCGACAGCTTTGTATATTTCCCTGCAATTGCTACTTTTATAGTTTTTTCAGGATTTTTAATTCTTTCAACAAGCTTTTCCCAGCCCTTTAAATCCGCTTTTCTGTCATCAACCCTGAGCATATCCAATACAACCTTAGCCATATTTTGAGCTTCCAGTGCAAGCGGAACTTCATAAATACTTTTCATATCACGGCATTCAATAACAGCCTCTTTAGGCACCGAGCAGAAAAGAGCAAGTTTTTCTTTTTCCGTTTTGGGAATAGGTTTTGTTGTACGGCACACAAGAATTTCAGGTTGTATGCCATAGCTTCTTAAGACCTGTACACTGTGTTGTGAAGGTTTTGTTTTCAATTCTCCCGAAGTAGGAAGATAAGGAAGCAAAGTAGTATGAACAGATACCGCATTACCAATCCCGACTTCCGTCTTAAATTGTCTAATCGCTTCAATAAAAGGCAAACTTTCAATATCACCTATGGTTCCGCCGATTTCTATCAATTGAAAATCAGGTTTAAACTGCTTTGTAGCACCCATAATTCTTGATTTTATTTCATTGGTAATATGCGGGATAACCTGAACTGTTGCCCCGAGATAATCCCCGCGGCGTTCTTTTTCAATAACCGTTTGATAAACGCTTCCCGAAGTAACATTATTATATTTTCCCAGAGAAGTATCGGTAAATCTTTCATAATGCCCCAAATCAAGATCCGTTTCCGCCCCGTCATCCGTCACAAAAACTTCACCGTGCTGAAACGGGCTCATAGTTCCCGGGTCAACATTTATATACGGATCAAACTTCTGGTTAATAACAGAAAAACCTCTGGCTCTCAGCAAACGACCTAAAGACGCTGCAATAATCCCTTTACCCAGAGAACTTACAACACCGCCTGTTATAAAAATATATTTTGTCATCTTTTCTAACTCCTTAACACACCATTCTTGAAGTTACTAATTAATCTTCGGAACTTTAAAGAAACCGTTTTCTTCTTCCGGAGCGTTAGCCATCAAATCTTCTTTACTGATTTCCTGAACGACTTTGTCTTCTCTCATAACATTACAGAAATCAATAACCTGTGTCATAGGTTTAACATTTGAGGTATCAACTTCATTCATTTGATCAACATATTTTAAAACATCACCGAGCTGTTTTGTATATAATTCTTTTTCTTCTTCGGTTAATTCCAATCTTGCTAATTTTGCAACGTGTTCAACATCTTTAATAGTTATCATAATTCCACTCCATTATTTTATAATGTTAACACAAAAATTTTTCATGTAAAAAATTATTACATAAATTTAATGATTTCTAAAATAAAAAAGTTATGATATAATAGTAATGATAGTGGAGATAATTTTGTTGGAGAGCAGAGAAAAACCTACAGAAGAGTTAGATGAACAGCTTCTTGCTTACAAAGATTGTAAGGACGAGAAACGTAAGCGTATGCTTCACATAAACATTGTAGAAAACGGGATGCACCTTGTAAAAAAGATTGCAGGGAATATTGCCGCGCAATCCGGAATTTCCAATGAAGATCTGGTGCAGGTCGGTTGTATAGGACTTATTAAAGCCATTGAATTCTTCGACCCTGACAAAAATGCGAGGTTTAAAACTTATGCTTCATATTTTATAAGAGGTGAGATTAAACACTATTTAAGAGATAAAGCCTCTATTATAAAAGCTCCGAGAGAATTACAGGAACTTGTGTTCAAAATAAGTTCAGCCGTTAAGCAGCTGAAAGAAAAAGGGATTGAAGAACCTGCAGAAGAACAGATTGCAGAAGTTGTCGGAGTACCGGTCAGCAAAATTCATGAAGTCATGGAAATAGAACTGTGTAAGAGTACTTTGTCATTGGATCAGGCCATTTCATCTGTTGATGATGATGATTTAACCCTTATTGACAAAATTCCTGCCGGTGATTATCAGGAATTTATGAATTCTTATGAAAATAAAATAATGCTTGCGGCAGCCATAAAAAAACTGCCCGAAGATTTACAGCAGATTATTGAAATGAGCTATTATCAGGATTTAAACCAGCGTGAAATTTCAGAAAGAATACATATTTCACAAATGCAGGTTTCCAGAAGGCTTAAAAAAGCTTTAAGCAAAATGTATGAAATAATTAAAACTAAAGACGAAAACTAAAGGAGACATAAAAATGGGAGCATTAACAGCAATTTTAGCACTGGTATTTATTACCGGCTTGTGCATAGGAAGTTTTTTGAATGTTGTTATTTTAAGAACTTTAAGCGAGGAATCGATTGTTTTTCCCGCGTCAAAATGCCCTAAATGCCAAAATCCGTTAAAATGGTGGCACAATATTCCTGTCATCTCTTATATTTGTTTAAGAGGCAAATGCGCATTCTGTAAAGAACCTATAAGCATTCAATATCCGATTATCGAGCTTTTAACAGGTATTATATATACATTATTATTTATGAAGTTCGGAGTAAGTATAGATACATTGTTTGCATGGGTAATTGCGTCTCTGTTGATTGTTATTGCAGGCACGGATATTAAAGAAAAAGTTGTTTATGATGTTCATACATATACTTTAATTGCAGTGGGGCTTGTATATGCAATGGTCGTAACAGGTTTATCATTCTGGCAGATGCATCAGGCGGGAACTCCTATAGAATTTTCAAAATATCTTGTACTTAACAACCCTATAACAAATTCGCTTCTGGGTATAATTGCAGGTGCGTTAATTCTTGAAATTTGTGCAAGAGCAGGATATTTGATTGCGGGAACAAGGGCTTTCGGCGAAGGAGATACTTTTATTGCGGCAGGTTTGGGAGCACTTTTCGGATGGAGAACGCTTCTTGTAGTTCTTGCATTATCTGTTGTTATTCAGGTTGTAATCTTTTTACCGATTTTTATAAGCGGTCTTGTTAAAAATAAAGATTGGAAAACATTAATTTCATTTGGAATTTTCGCTTTATTTGCAATTGCATTTTACACATTGCAGCATTTCAGAATAATTACAATTGAAAATATAGCTTTATATACAATCGGGGCAATAATTCTGGCAATACTTGGAATAATTTCATGTGTATTAATATTTAAGGGCTTGCGTGAACATCCTGAAAACAGAACATATATGCCTTTCGGACCTGCAATGGTGGCAGCTGCATTTATAGCTTTAATACTATAAATTCAAAATACGTTTATATATTTTAGATTCTAACTCACTGTAATCATCAGTGAGTTTTTCTAATCTTGAACAAGCAATATTTGCGATAGGCAGCAGATGAGAATAATCATCATGAGTATTAACATAGCACTGAAGTGTATCTCTAATGCACTTATTAATGGATGAAATTTCGTAAATAGCCATACTAAGATCGTCAATCATTTCTTCGAGTTCTTTCATACATTCTCCATAATTATAAGTTTTATATACATTATAATGTAGTTTAAAATTATTATAATGTATTACAAATATTTTGTCAATATTATATAATAATTTTAATGGATTATAAAAAAATATTAGCGAAATTAGCTCTTAACATAAAAGCTGAAAGAACAAGAAAAAATTTATCTCAAGCTGAACTTGCTGAATTAATTGATGCAAGTGAAAATTCTATTGGTAAAATTGAGCGTGCAGAGCAAAATCCTTCTGCAACTATGGTATATTTAATCGCCAGAGCTCTTGAAATAGACATAAACGAACTGTTTAAAGGTATTGATTAGGCAGACAAAATCTTTAACGCCTCTTTTAAAATCTCCTCTGCTGATGCCTTTTCCTTCAACAAAGCTACAGCCTTTGAGATTGCATCCTGTATTTCTCCACGCTCATAACCTAAAGAAACAAGCACCATCTGCGCATCTTCAACTGCCTTGTCATCTATCTTAGATGGAGTTATTGACGTTATTTTTATAGGCTCTTTTGTCTGATAATTCATTAATTTATCTTTTAATTCCAATATAATCTTTTGGGCAAGCTTTGGTCCTACTCCCTTAGCACGTGTAATTTCTTTATAATTTCCGTCAATTACAAAGCCGATAAGCTCGGAAGATTCAAATTCATCAAGCAGGGTTAATGCCATTTTCGCCCCGACCCCCGACACTGAAGTTAAAATATTAAATATGTCCCTGTCTTCTTTGTGCAAAAATCCGCAAAGACTCATCTTATCTTCTCTGTGAAGAAGAACTGTATAAAGCTTTATGTCACCTTCGGATATTTCATTAAAATCACGCGTCGTAACTTCTAAAAGATATCCTATTCCTGATGTTTCAACGGTAATATAAGTTCCTTTTGAAGAATTCGTTTTCGCTGCTAAAATTCCTTTTATATAATCGTACATTAATTCTCCCTCACAGTTCTTCTTATTACCGCAATATCCTGATCAAGATTTTTGTTTGTCTTTAAATCATCTCTGATTTTTTCATATGAATAAAGCATTGTTGTATGCTTTTTCTTAAAAAATTCCGCAATGCTTTCAAAACTCTTTTGAGTAAGCTCTCTTGCCATATAAACAGCCACATGGCGCGCGGATGATACACGCTGATTTCTTGCGGAGCTTAAAAAGTCGCTTAATGAAACACCGTAATACTCTCCCACGGCTCTTGCAACTTTTTCAATTGTAATTTCCTGTTTCATACTTTCGCAATTCAAAACTTTTTTTGCAAATTCAAGAGTTAAATCTGTTTTTTCAATATCAGCATAAGCGCTTACTTTATTGAAAGCCCCTTCAAGTTCTCTTACATTGTTTACAAAGTTCTTTGCAATATATTCAAAAACATCAAATTCTGCTTTAACATTTGCCTGTTCGGCGAGATTTTTCAAAATCGCAACACGGGTTTCAAAGTCAGGAGGAGTAATATCAACCATTAACCCCATTTCAAAACGCGTACGCAGTCTGTCGGGCAAAGTCGGAATATCCTTCGGAAGTCTGTCGGAAGTTATTACAATCTGTTTATTTTTGTTGTGAAGGCTGTCAAAAGTATGGAAAATCTCTTCCATTGTATAAGTTTTGCTTTCTAAGAATTGAATATCATCAATCAACAGTACATCAACATTTCTGTATTTCTGACGAAACTTGTCCATACGACTGTTTCTGTCATTTCCGCCGCATTGAATATTTTTAATAAGTTCATTTACATATTCTTCGGTCTTAATATATTTTACGCGTAATTTAGGCTTATTAAAAATAATGTAATGACCGATTGCCTGCATTAAGTGAGTTTTGCCGAGCCCCGATGCTCCGTAAATAAATAAAGGATTATATTTTTTAGCCGGGTTTTGTGCAACGGAAAAAGCTGCTGCATGCGCAAATCTGCTGTTCTCTCCAACAACAAAATTCGAAAATTTATATTTCAAATTAAGATTAGCTGACGACTGCATCTGCGCAAGGTTATCAATAATCTTGCTTTCTTCTGTTTCCGGCAAAGCCCTTTTGGCTTTTTGAAGTTCTTTTTTCTTTTCCTTCTGGTACTTATCAGCCAAATCCGCATCAAATGTAATCTGATAGCTTACCTCACGCCCGAGAACCTTTTTAAAGGCTTCCAAAATCTGGCTGTCGTAATTAGCTTTTATAACCTGCGGCGCAAGAGAATGAACGGTAATCAGAAAAAACACATTCCCGTCAAAATCAGCGGGTTCAAGCGCATCCATCCACATCTGAAAAGCGGGGGCAGGTACGTTTTCTTTTAAATCGTTTTTAACTTCACTCCAGAGATTTTTTACTTCCAAAATATCCATATAATAATTTTACTATAAAAATAAATTGTACAACACAACAGCACAAGAAACAGATAAATTTAAGGATTCAACAGAAGATGCCATCTCTATTTTAACTTCTTTTGTAGAAAAATTAATCAACTCATTCGAAAGCCCGTCGGCTTCAGAACCGAACATTACAAGAACAGGAGCTTTTACGCTGAAATTTTTCAAATATTCTTTTGCCCGCGGCAGTGTTGCAACACGTTCGAATTTATCAAAAATTTTTTTAAGCTCTTCAAACTTATCAATATAAACAACGGGAATTTTCCAGAGATTTCCCACAGAAGATCGGACACATTTGGGATTATAAATATCTGCACATTCTTTGCCGTACAAAACAACAGCATCTGCACCGAAAGCAGTTGAAGTTCGCAGAATTGTTCCAAGATTACCCAAATCTTTTATGTTTTCTAAAAGTACAACTTTTTTTGCATCCTTTAAATCAGACAGAGTATAATTTTTTTTGACCGCAACCGCAACTGCATCCGGCGCAGTATCAGTCGTTGAAACTTTCTTCAACACAGCCTCGTTTGTAAGAATGACCTTATCCGAAAGAAATGCATATTTATCTTCATCCGCGGTAAAAGCATACTCAATCTCAATTCCCGCATTAAAAGCTTCTTCAATACATTTAAAACCTTCCAACAGAAATTTATTCTCCCTGTCGCGAAATTTTTTTTGCTGCAGTTTTACGGTTTCTTTTACCAATTCGTTATTTACACTCGTAATCATAGAACCTCAAATTCTTTCAGCCATTCTTTTTCCTGCTCTGTCAAAAGAGAAAAATCAATCAGTTTTTTTTCATAATTCATGTGAACAAAGGAATGTATTTTTCCGTCTTTCATATAACAGGAATTTTCAAGTCTTACTCCGAAATAATCTTCATTATACAACCCGGGCTCGATTGTAAAACACATATTATCTTTAATCTCAATTTTTGCCATATCATTTTTGCTCAAATTCGGCGGATATTCATGAACGCTTACGCCTATTCCGTGTCCGAGCCCGTGGTTAAAAACAAAACCTTCAATCTCATTTTCAGAATAAATTTTTCTTGCAAGATTGTCTATCTCATACCCCGTTTTCAAGTCAGAATTATAAGCATTTAAAAACATTTTTAAAACCGTAGTATAAACGCGTTTTTGAAGTTCTGACGGCGAACCTTTGACAAAAACTCTTGTAATATCGGTTGCAAGCCCCTGTTCATAATATGCTCCGCAGTCAATTAAAATAAGACTTCCGTTCTGTATGATTTCATCTTTTGAACATTTTGAATAATGGGCTAAAGCAGAATTTTTATCTTTTGCAACAATTGATTTAAAGCTTAAACTTTTTGCTCCAAAACGCTTAAATTCCTTTTCCAGCTGCTCAGAAATATCAAATTCAGAAATATTATCGTTATTTTCAATATAATCTCTGATTGCGCAAACGGCATTATCTGTCTTTTTAAAAGCTTCAATATAATGTTTAATCTCATCATCCGTTTTAACAGATTTCATTAGTTTAATCGGGCTGTCCGAAAGAATTTTGGCTTTTGAACCGATTAATGCAAAATCATATGCATTTATTGTTGATTTATCTATAAAAATGTTTCCCTGATAACTTTCCACAAAATCATCAATATCATCGAGCAAACGCGCTCTGCCGGAAAGAATTACCGCTTTTCCGCGAATTTTACTTGAATAATTTTTAGAAAAGTCTCTCAAATTAAAAAGATACGACACTTCTTCAAGATTTGTAATTAAAACAGCACCATCAAGGGTTATATCCTTAATTTTTTCCTCAACAGGAACACCCTCAACCCGAACAATATTTGAACTATCATAGAAAACTTTTTTATCTAACGGATCAACATCAAAATATTTTAAAACAATTCCTTTTTCAGCCAAGTACTCAACACGTTTTTGAGAATTTTTCTTTGAAAAAATGCCGAGAATTTCTCCTTGAGGAATTTTTTTTATTAATTCATCAAGAAATATTTGACCTGTCTGCAATTTAACAACCGTTACAATATCATGGTTAACTTCCAAATCCGCCTGAATATGATATCTTCCATCAACAAACAAGTAAACAGCATCTTGCGTTACAAGCGCATCTCCTGTTGAACCGGAAAAATCTGTCAAAAAAAATCTTGAATTTTCTTCTAACGGAGTATATTCCTCCAGATATTTATTTGTAGAATTTACGAGCAGAAAATTAATTTTCTGCTCTTTCATAAATTCACGTATTTTACCAACAGCATTAATCATCAATCATGCCTGTCAATTGGATTAAGTGCCAGCCGAATTGAGTTTCAACAGGTTCTGATACTTCCCCGATTTCTTTCATAGAAAATGCAGCATCCTCAAAAGGTTTCACCATTACACCCTTTTTAAAAAAGCCTAAATCTCCGCCGTCACGACCTGAAGGACATAGGGAAACTTCTTTTGCCGCATCCGCAAAAGATTTTCCTGCTTTAATTTCTTCAAGCAATTTTTTAGCTTCGTCTTCTGTTTTTACTAATATATGGCTTGCTCTTACTTCTCTTAACATAATCAATTAACTCCTTATTTAATTCTACCTGCCACATAATACCATTAAAAAAAAGTTTATTCAATCCGCGCAATAAAAAAGACTTGCTCCGCTGTATACGAAGCAAGTTATGCATATCAAACATAGAGTCTGTAAATCTTTTGGGAATAAGCTTGTTATATTTTCAACCAAACCTGCAAAGAGAAAAAATCTTATCGCAACCCCGAAAAAGTGCCTGGATATAACAAGCTTACTTTTATATAATAACGTTTTTTTCACAGCTTTTCACCACTCCCGAGAATGAGTTTTTACGTTATAAATCTTATAAATTTGAACTAATTCCAAAGAACTAGAAAAATTTTAAGACTAACTATTGCAAAAAATTTTTTTTATATTATATTAGAAGTATGCGGAAGTAACTCAATGGCTAGAGTCCCTGCCTTCCAAGCAGGTTGTTGCGAGTTCGAGTCTCGTCTTCCGCTTTTTTTGTACCTTCTTAACGGAATTCTTAGCGAGACTGCGAACTTATATGTTACTCGTCCCACTCGTAACATATTGAGTTCAATCCTTTCGGAAATCCTGCCTCGTACGGCTCATGTTGTTCGCCTACGATGCAAGCGAGTCTCGTCTTCCGCTTTTTTACTGCCCGAAAATGGGGGATATGATGATTAACGAAATTTACGAATTCTCTGATAAAATAGAAAAGCTGTTAACTGCTTTACGCATTAAATTTATTTTCGAAATTATTGCAATTATTCTTATCGGAACGGTTTTCTTTAAGCTTATAGATTTGCTTGATTCAAAACTGAAAGCGAAATTAACGTCAAGTAATAATTCCCCGCTTACAAGATTTGTTCCGATATTAAGCAATATTTTTAAGGGAATTATAGTATTTTTCCTTCTTGCTTCATTCCTTCAAAGCCACGGCTATTCAATGTCATCACTAATCGCAGGTTTCGGGATTACCGGTTTAGCTGTAGGTTTTGCGGCACAAAAGACAATCGCAAATATATTCGGAACATTCGGAATACTTTCGGATCATTCTTATCAATTAGGAGATTACATAAGTGTTAACGGATTTGAAGGAAATGTTGAAGAAATAAACATGCGCTCTACTAAAATCAGGGCAATGGATAATTCCTTAATAATTTTGCCGAATGATGTTGTTTCGGGTGCAATAATAAAAAACATAACAAACGGGAAAAAACGAAGAATTTTTGAAACTTTCGGCGTAACTTACGACACTTCCGATGAAAAGCTTAAACGGGCAATCACAATTCTTGAAGAAATTTTGAAAAATAATAAAGATATTCATGAAGGTTTTATTGTCTACCTTGAAACTCTATCATCAAGTTCGATTGATATTAAAGTAAGCGCTTATACTAAAACAAATGTTTATAACAAATTTTTGAAAATTAAAGAACAGGTAATATTGGAAACTGTGAAAAAATTCCGTGAAGAAGGTATTGAATTTGCCTTTCCTTCTACTACCGTTTATATGGCTAAAGATGAAAATTAAAATAATTGCATTAGGAAAGATTAAAGAAAAATTTCTAAAAGAAGGCATTGATGAATTTATGAAACGCCTTACATCTTATGCATCTTTAGAAATAATTGAACTTCCTGCAATTGAAATTAAAGATGAAAATCTTACGGCAAAAACTCTGGAACTGGAAGGTGAAAAAATCCTTTCTTATATAAAACCTCAATCTTTTGTGATAACAATGGAAATTAAGGGAAAGATGTTTTCCTCTGAAGAATTTGCCGAAAAGATAGAAGAACTTACAAATGACGGAGTATCGGAAATTATTTTTGTAATAGGTTCCTCATGCGGTATTTCACCAATAGTATCAAACCGCGCAAATCTGAAAATGAGTATGTCTAAAATGACATTTTTACATCAGTTCGCACGGTTAATACTGGTTGAACAAATTTACAGGGCATTTAAAATAATTAAAAATGAAACTTATCACAAGTAATCTTAATAATTCATTTCCCAGTTATCATTAAGAATTTGACCGAAACAGCTGTGAGCACCGGAGCTCTGCGATGCTTTACAAGCTTCCGCCGTTCCTCTTATATCTTTTAAAGAACCGCCTTCAGTCCCGCAAACTCCGTTTGTTCGGCAGTTAATGTCAGCACCTGCGACATCAAGTACACCATCATAAAAAACAGCCAGATAGAATGCATCACGTCCAAGAATATTAGGGCCCTGTGAACCGTTTATATCTATAAATACTTGACCGTATGAGCCTGAATATTGATAAGGATAATCCATACATATTGAAGCGCCGCTTGACATCACAGCACAATTACCGCCGCCCCACCCTGTATTAATTGAAACAGCATCTCCGTTAATATTTTTGTAAGATGTTGAAAAACAGGGAGCAGCTACTCCGCCACAAGTTTGAACAACCTTAAAATACTCATTAAAAAATGCTTCTACCCGTGCTTTACTGTTTAATCCGGCCTCTTTTAAATTTACGGCATTTCTGTCTGTCTGGTATTGCAAAAGAGCCTGTTGCATTTCATTATAAACTTTATGTAATTGGGTTACATAAGTTTTGCGCTGGTGATTTTGCATTAATGAAGGCACTGTCATCGCAGATACCACGCCTATGATACCTAAAGTTACAAGTACCTCTGCAAGAGTAAATGCAGGAGCTGAGCCTAAAGTACGCCCCCCCCCCGCGTGACATAATTAAATAATTTTTCCATAATCGCTCCTTTCACTCAATTATCTTATTATGGGTCCAGCGGCTACGCTGGCTGCTTTCTTTCTTTTTATTATTATAACATTATTTCTAAATTACATCAATATTTATTCATCTGTTTGACCTTATGTAAATCACATAGAATATGTTATAATTGGCTCAAAAGTAAAGGAGAATATTATGAGAGAGTTTGAATTTAATCTTCCTATGGAAGAATTGGAAAAACGTACAAATAAAGATTATTTGATGACTAAAAAGATGCTGAAAGCCGATGCCGCAGAATATTCGGAACTTGCACAAGGAGATAAAGATGCATTAAAACATCTTGTTAAGGCTGCTTATATTTTGGAAAAAATTAATATGCAGATTGACTGTCATCATAACCTTGAGTTTAAAGAATTTTTAGAAAAAGAAATTTCTAAAGGCAGCAAACAGGCAGAGCTTACAAAAATCCTTTTTGATGCACAAAAAGGCATGAACGCTATTGATACAATGTCCCACAAAATCAACCTCGCAAAAGGTATTACAGAACTTCCCGGAAAAGGAGTTTACCCTGAAGATTTATCAAAAGAGGAGTTTCACACCATCTTAACCGAAATGATAAATGAAGGGAAAACAGAAGAAGTGAAAAAAATCCTGACACAGCGTTCAGTTGTAGAAAGAAACGGCGATGAATTAGTCGGGATTGATTATATAGACAAATTTAAAGAAGATTTCGCAAAAATGGCAGATGAAATTGAAAAAGCCGCTGAAACATCCACAAATGCAGATTTTAATGAATATCTGAGATTACAAGCGAAAGCTCTAAGAGAAGCAGACCCAATGCTGGATGCTTATGCAGATAAAAAATGGGCGGCTTTGCAAGATACACCATTGGAATTTACAATCACAAGAGAAAACTATGAAGATGAAATGACCGGTACTATTGCTGAAAATAAAGACCTTTCAGAACTTCTTGAACAAAACGGAATTAAAGCAACGCCAAAAGATTTTCTAGGCGGCAGAGTAGGTATTGTAAATAAAAAGGGAACAGATGCTTTAATGGCTATAAAAAAATATCTTCCGACCCTTGCACAAAATATGCCGTTCTCAGATGAATACGAGCAAAATATCAACCCTGATCAAGACGCAAAACAAACAATGGTTGATGTTGATCTGGTAGCTGTTACCGGAGATGTCGGAGCATACAGAGGGGGAATTACTCTTGCAGAAAACCTTCCGAATGATGATAAACTTTCTCTGACCATAGGCGGTGGAAGAAGAAATGTTTACCACAGACAAATTCGTTTTATAAGTGATATGAAAAAACTCCAAGAAAGATTAGATGCAATTCTGGATAAAGAACAACACAAATATTATTTAGATGAAGCTGACCACTGGTTTACAATCGGTCATGAAAATGCGCATTCACTCGGACCTAAAAAGGCTTGCGAAACTCTCGGGAAATATCGAAATATAATTGAAGAAAATAAAGCCGATATGGGCTCGCTTGCATTTGTCGATTTATTGACCGAACTCGGGATGTATACAGAAGAACAGCGCAGACAAATTATTGTAACAACAATTGCAGATAACTTCTTAAAATCTAAACCGACATTAAGTCAGGCACACAGAGTAAGAACCGTTATGCAAAATAAGTATTTTGCCGAAAGAGGTGCTTATGAAATTATTGACGAAAAAATTCATGTCAATATAGATAAGGTTGTTCCTATAGCCAAAGAAATGCTATCAGAAATTGTCAGAATACAAATCGAAGGAGATTTCGATAAAGCTGAAAAATACGTTCTTGATAACTTTATCTGGACAGATAATATGGAGCTTATCGCCCAAAAGCTGCAGAAGATAAACAAAACACTTAACGGAAGAACGGAATCCGAACTTGCAGAAAAACTGCTTAATGAATAACAAAAAAGGGACAGGTTAATACCTGTCCCTTTTTTAATATGTCATTTCCCAGTTATCATTTAAAATTTTACCGAAGCAGCCGCTTATACCGTCTGAATTAGAGGAGATACATTGGGAGTTAAATAAATCGTTTCTTTCTTCTTCTGACGGAGCACCTGAAAAGTTTACGGTATTTCCGTCATCATCTATATTATAATTTGCGTCATCCAAAACTCCATTATTATAAAGACACATTATAAACAGATCACGCCCCGCAATATTTGGACCCTGTTTACCATTTACATCAACAAGAAAACTGATTACAGAATCATCAACACGATTATAAGCTGGTCTTAAAGCTGCGCCGCTTGCAATAACATAACTGCTGTAATCTCCTATACCTGCATCTGCTCCGCTGATTTTTTTATAAGAGTCTGCAAAACATCCACTTAAGTTATCACATTTATTGACAACTTTAAAATAAGTTTCGATAAAGTTATTTGCAGCGTCTTGAGAATTTAAACCTGCCTCAACCAGGTTAACAGCATTTCTGTCATTCTGATACTGCATAGCAGCCTGCTGAATTTCATTATAAACTTTATGTAACTGGGTTACATAAGTTTTTCTCTGGTGATTTTGCATCAATGAAGGCACTGTCATTGCGGACACTACACCGATTATGCCTAAAGTTACAAGGACTTCCGCAAGCGTAAAGGCAGGAGCTGAGCCTAAAGTGCGCCCCCCCCCCGAGTTTGTGATTTTAAAAATTTCATCTTTTTTACTCCTTTCTTTCCTTTATTATAACATTATTTTTAAGTAACATCAATATTTAAATATTTTAACATTGTGGCAATTTTAAGAGATAAAATACGTTTATAATTATACGGGGAAATTATTTACGAAAAGGGGATAACATGACAGAACCTGTTAAAACAGTCGGAAACGTATCATTATCAACATATCAGGGATTAGACGGAAGAAATTTCACTCTTTGCGGAGCAGAAGAAAAATATAAATTCGGTAAAGGCTATGCTTCAGCATTTCTTGGAGCTGCAACTGATTTCAATACCGAAGGAATGTTCGTCCTTGATGTTAAAGGCGGTTATGACTACGATAAAAACGGAATTTTTAATCAAAATTTAAGAATAAGAAATAAAATGGGAAAAAATACTGAAGCAGTGCAAATCAGATATTCTCCATTATCAGTCGATGTACCTGTCGGGAAAAATACAAATATCTATTTAAATCCGCATTACTCCGGTCAGATGGATTTCAAACAAGATAAGTGGACAAACAGCGCAGGAGTATTTGCAGGAGTAACTCAGAAACTGAATGAAAATGCATCACTGTCTTTAGAAGCACAAAGATACAATCTTCAAGATATCAAAAATAACAGCGCAAAAAATTGGAGTGTTAATGCAATTGTTTCTTATAAATTTTAATCTTTAAATTCATGTTGAAAAGCCCAGGCAGAATGATTATGAATACTTTCAAAGGCTTCACATTCAACTTCAAACTCTTTTATTACGGAGTGATTGCGTAATTTAACAACAACATCACGAAGAACATCTTCCACAAATTTCGGGTTATCCCAGGCTTTTTCCGTAACAAATTTTTCGTCTTCACGTTTCAGCAGGGGATAAACCGGACAGGAAGAACATTCCTCTATCATATTAATTAAATCTTCCAGCCAAACCTGTTCACTTTCGTCATATGAAATTTTAACTTTTATAAAAGCTCTTTGATTATGCGCCCCGTTATCGGAAATTTCTTTTGAACAAGGGCAAAGAGTTGTAACGGGAACAGCTGCTCCTAAAATAAATTTATAATTTCCATTTTCGATACGCCCTTCAAATGAGCAATCATAACTCATAGGTGCGCTTATTCCTGTAACAGGAGATTTTTTGTCAATAAAATATTTAAATTTGAATTCAAGTTCTCCGCTTTCAGCATCAAGTCTGTTTATTATTTTCTCAAGGCATCCTTTAATATCAACCCCAAGAAGATTTTTATGCTGCCATTCGGTTAACACCTCAACAAATCTTGACATGTGAGTTCCTTTATAATCTCTCGGCAATGAAACATTAACTCTGGCTTTTGCACAAACAATCTGATTAGAGTTATTTTTTCTCTGAATTATTAAAGGAAGTTCAAGATGCTTAATTCCGACTTTCTGTATATCTACATTTCTGTTATCTTTTAAATTTTGAATATCTTTCATATTTTAATTTTAACATAAATATAAACTTAAGCATAAAAAAAAGACCTTGAGGTTTGTATTCAAGGCCTATCCGTTTAAATAAGAAGAGAGAGCTTTATATTTATATAAAGTACTCTCTCTTTAAAAAATTGCTATTTTTTATTCATTTTATTAAGAAATATTACAATTATTTTTCTTCCTGAGCTGAAGCCTTATCCAACAGACTTCTAATTCTAAGATATCTGTCTAACTCAACTCTGAATTTTTTAAGGTTCTGGTAGTAGCTGTTAGACATCAAAACTCTGTTATCATATTTCGGATCTAAAATGTAAACAGTAGGGAAACCGGTAATCCCCACATCATCAGATAAAGCCTTATTTTCATCAGCTTCTACATTAATCATAACGAAATTGTATTTATTTTTATAAATTCCGCTTAAAGTTTTAAATTTAGGCATAAATCTCATGCAGTAACCGCACCAGTCAACATAAAATACAGCCAGCATAGGTTTATCCGATTCAAGTGCCTTTTCGTACGGAATACCAATTTTATAATCCGACGGATGTTTAGGCGCATTCATGGCTGCAACTGCAAAACCCACAACAGATGATGCTGCTATGGCAACAATAATTCCTAAAGTTATAAGTATCTTTTTCTTCATAATATCCTCCATTACTTTATTATACAATAAAATTTTAATCTGACAAAAATTTATTATTTGCAATATAACTTAACATTAGACTTGAAAAAGTATATATTATAATATATACTAAATATATACTAAGTCTTTCTAAATATATATCCCCAAATAGTGTTGTATCTTGTGTTACCTAAATAAGAAGGAGTTTAAAAGAGGTATGAAAAAAAATACGCCTGTCAAAATGAAAACTGCCATCAAATCTTCAAATCCCGCAAAAAATGAAATTTTAGACGGCTCAAATGACAGTATTCTTTCAAATTACATCAGAGAAATTTCCGACTATCGCTCACTAAGCCCTGCAGAGGAAAAAGAACTTGCGAAGAAAGCCAAAGACGGAGATAACGATGCAAAGAAAAAACTTATTAAAGCAAACTTAAAGCTGGTTATTACAATTGCGAAAAAAGCAATACATATGTCAAATCTTCCTATGATTGATTTAATTCAGGAAGGTAATTTAGGACTTATGATTGCTGCCGGGAAATTTAACTATAAATTGGGCTACAAATTTGCGACATACGCAAGCTGGTGGATTAAACAATCAATGTTCAAGGCAATATCAGAACAGTCGCATTGCATGAAAATACCTGTGTATATTCAGGAAACTTTATCAAGATTTTCTAAAATTAAACGTGAGATGGAACGTGAAAACAACTGTCAGGTTAAAAATGAAGATGTAGCTAAAAGAATGAATATTTCAAGCGATAAAATAGATTCATTTTTAACAGCTTATTCAAAAACAATATCTATAGAAAGCGGCTTGGAAAATTCAGACGGTAAAGATATTAATATTGCAGACATAATTGAAGACAAGAAAGCTTCTGCTACGGAAAACACCGAATTTGAAAATCTTAAAAGCGACATACTTAATGTAATATCAACACTTAAAGAGCGCGAACAGCAAGTAGTAAAAATGAGATACGGCATTGAGGACAATGCAAAAATGACACTTGAAGAAATCGGAAATATTTACGGAGTAACAAAGGAATGCATCCGTCAAACAGAGTTGCGAGCTTTAAAGAAGATGAGATTCTCCGTGTTGGGTCAAGAAGTTCTTGCAGCTTACATTGACTAAGAAGGTAATATATATATTGTGTTTATTTATTATAAAAGTTTTAAACGGTCATTGCAAATAGTATCAATGACCGTTTTCATTAGTAATTCATCTCCCAGTTATCATTAATCAATTTACCGATGCAATCATCACCATCATTGGAGATAACACATGTTTCCAGATATCTGTCTTCCCGAATTTTCTGAGGAGTATCGCCATTTGAGCAAGAAGAATTATTCATTCTGCACTCCGGAGTAACTTTATAAACATCAATAGAACCGTCATTATAATAACGCATGGTAAACATATCACGACCTCCTACATTAGGTCCTTTTTGACCGTTTATATCAACATATAAAGCTCCGGAAAGCTGCTCCTCATTTTCAGTAGATAGTTCACCCAGACATATAGAAGCACCGCTTGCTATTGTATAGCAGCTTGAATAAGGATTTCTTGTACCATTTACTAAAGATCCGCGTTCCGAACCATCCATTGATGAATACTCATCAGCAAAACAAGGTTCAAATTTATCTTCGCAATCCTGAATGACTTTAAAGCGCTTTTTCATAAAATTAACGACTGCTTCATCAGTCGTTAAGCCTGCCTCTTTTAAGTTCAATGCATTTTTATCAGTAATTTCCTGAAGAAATGCTTGCTGCATTTCATTATAAACTTTATGCAGTTGAGTTACATAAGTTTTTCTCTGGTGATTTTGCATTAATGTTGGTACGGTCATCGCAGATACCACGCCTATGATACCTAAAGTTACAAGGACCTCTGCAAGTGTAAAGGCACGGCTGGAGCTTAGATTACGCCCCCCCCCCGCGTGACATAATTTAATAAATTTTTCATAATCGCTCCTTTCAATATAAAACGCTTATAACATTTTTATTATAAGCGTTTTTTGAAAATTTTTCAAGATAACTTAATAATTCATTTCCCAGTTATCATTTAATATTTTTCCGAAATATCCCCAGGCTCCGTCATTATTAAAATTTGTCGTAAACTTTTCTTCACGCAAATCTTTGTCCAACGGTCCTGCATCCGCTCCTTGTTCATCCAGCCGAATATCAGGATATAATATCATATAAAATAAATCTCTTCCGAAAATATTTGGTCCCTTTTGAGCATTTATATCCGCAAGAATGTAAATATCACCATTACTATAATGAGGACGAATTGCCACACCATTGTTTAAAACGTAAGAAGTAGCTGCCGCGTGTCCACTGGAATAAGATTTACCGCTTAGTGTACGAAATTCATCTAATGCAAAACATGGTGTCAAAGAATTATCACATTTTTGAACAACCTTAAAATACAACTCAATCCAGTTATTCAAAGCTTCTTGGGAATTAACGCCTGCTTCGGTCAAATTAATTGCATTGCGGTCAGTGATATATTGTTGTGAAGCTTGTAATAATTCATTATAAACTTTATGCAGCTGGGTTACATAAGTTTTACGCTGATGATTTTGCATCAACGAAGGCACAGTCATTGCAGATACTACACCGATAATCCCTAAAGTTACAAGTACTTCTGCCAGTGTAAATGCTGGTTTAGGAGCTGCTAAACTGCCCCCCCCCCGAGCACTACGTGCGGAAATGACTGTTTTACGTTAAATCTTTTCATAATTGCTCCTTTCACTCAATTGGGTCCAGCGGCTACGCTGGCTGCTTTCTTTATTTTTATTATATATCATTCTGCTATTTTTCTCAAGATACTCATATAAACAGATGTATACTTTCTTACAAAAATCATTATTATTAAAGTATGAGAAAATTTCTTACAATTTTATTTATAATTTTTATTGCAAGTAATAATGCAGTGTTTGCGGAAGGTGACTTATGGGACAACTTCGGAGACTCAAATATTTACGGGCAAAAACCCGTAAGCGATAAAGAATTTGAACAGGCTTTGGAAAGCAAAAAAGGTAAGAAAAAACGTGATAAAAATATCCCAAAAGGAGAAAGTTTTTCTCAAAGCAACGAAACCGAACAAATAAGCAATACTTCAAAAGAATTACCAGTACTTTTAATACCGTTAAATTTAAAAGTAAATAATGCCTCTATTCCTGTCGGGCATTATCAGGTTGAAGGATTTAAAGAAAACGGACAAACTTTTTTAAAACTTTATCAGGCACATGATGTCATCGCTAAAATACCTGCAACAGAAACAAATGATGATTTTGATGAACCGACGATTAATTTTGTAAAACTTATCCCGCACGGTCAAACCCATGTCCAAATTATTTACGGAGGAATTGACTTTAACGCATACTCCATAATTGACATTGACGGCTGAGATTGCTAAAATATAAGTCATAAAAAGGGGTAAATTATTATGAAAAGAGCAATAGTAGTGGTTATTGATTCAATGGGGACAGGCGCAATGCCTGACTGCAGAGAATTTAACGATACACCAGAATGCAATACACTGAAAAATGTCTGTGAATTTAATAACGGATTAAATGTTCCGAATATGGAAAAAATGGGTCTTGGAAATATTCAAGATTACAAAGGAATTAAAAAAGTTGAAAATCCAACCGCTCAATACGGAACAATGGAAGAAAAATCAAAAGGGAAAGATACTACAACAGGTCATTGGGAAATGGCAGGACTTGTATCTTCAAAACCGTTTGCAACATTTCCCGACGGATTTCCGGACGAATTAATTGAAAAATTCATAAAAGAAACAAATTGCGGAGGAATACTTGCCAACAAACCGGCAAGCGGAACTGCCGTTATTGCGGAACTTAATGAAGAACATCATAAAACAAAATATCCTATTGTCTATACAAGTGCCGACAGTGTTTTTCAAATTGCCGTTGATACGGATTTAATAGCGCTTGAAACACTGTACAAATGGTGTGAAACAGCCAGAAGAATACTTGATGAAGATAATTGGAACGTGTCGCGTGTAATTGCAAGACCGTATAAAATTATTGACGGGAAGCCGGCCAGAATATCAAAAGACAGAAGAGATTATTCAATGGTTCCGTCACATACTGTTTTAAATGATATCAAAGATGCAGGGGCAAAAGTTATCGGTATCGGAAAAATTGAAGATATCTTTTCAAAATCAGGCATAACCCACGCAATCCATACAGGTTCTAATAAAGAAGGGCTTGAGTTAACTTTAAAAGCCGTAAAAAATGAACTTGATTTAGACAAAATTGCATACAAAAATATTAATATAACAAATAATGCAGAATTAATTTTTACTAACCTTGTTGACACTGATATGCTTTACGGGCACAGAAATGATGCAGCAGGATACGGAAAAGCAATTGAAGAAATTGACACATACGTTGATGACATAATTAACAATATGAAAGATGATGATTTACTAATCATTACAGCTGATCACGGATGCGATCCCACGGTTGAAGGAACAGATCATACAAGAGAATATGTGCCGATACTTGTGTTCAATAAAAAACAAAAAGGCGGCAATCTCGGTTTAATTAAAGGTTTTGACTTTATAGCCGATACAGTCAAAAATTGGTTAAAAATCTAAAAAGCAGAATTGAATTTTAAAATTTTTATATTATAATTATTTTGTGAAGCAATTCACAATGTATAAAATATAAGGAGAAAGTAGAAATGACAGTAAAAGTAAATGATTCTTGTATCGGATGCGGCGCTTGCGAATCAATTTGTGACGCAGTATTTTCAGTAGACGGTATTGCTCAAGTTGACGAATCAGCTGTAGCAGATAATATGGATTGCGTTAAAGAAGCAGCAGATGCTTGCCCTGTATCAGCAATCGAAGTTGAATAGTCAGATTAAACTAAACAAAAAAAGCCTGATTTTAAAAATCAGGCTTTTTTTTATTCTCTGTATTCGCAAACAAAAACAAATTTCTGAGATTTAATATCGGCAGAATTCTGAGCATCTAAGGGTACTACATTATTATTTGCATCCAGACTTCCCTCAATTGTACAAACATACTTATTTGAAACGGATGCACTATTAGTTTGCTTATTTTGCATCTCCCTTTGTCTCAGTTCCAGATTATCTATTCTGTCGTTGATTCTTCTTTCAATATTTCTTACTTCATTAAAAAGATAATCAGAGCCGCCTCTGTCATCTTTAACAGGTCTGGAAGACGAGCTGTCATAATATTCATCACGCTCAGAACTGCTGCGGGTATCATCAGAAATACTATCCTGCTGATTATTATGCTCTTTATTTTTAAATTTATCTGCCATCATCGGTGCACTTATTATCATAACAACACCGAGAATTATGACTAAAACAATAGCATAACCAAGAGCAGACATTGCAATTTTTTTACCCATTTAAACATTCCTCTGTTTTTTTAAGTATTATAGCATGTAAAAAGGACAGGTTCAATAGAGAACCCGTCCTTTTATTAAAAAATATGTTTTTATGCTTTAATCAAAGAAGCTTCTTTTACAACAGCTTCAAGTGCTTCAAGCGCATCAGCGGGAAGTTTATCAAGACCTGCTTTTTCTGTTTCTCTGGATTTTACGAATGAAATTCTGTCATTCATACGGGCAATAAACTGTTCTGCATATTCTTTATTAGAGAATGAAGCATCAAATCCTTCAACATCCATAATTTCAATATCAGAGAAGTTTTCCCATTTATGGAAGTTTGCACTGCCTTCAACGATTGCTTCAATAATACCTAAAGTATGAGCAGGTTTAACTTTTGTACCCATAAATTCACCTGTATTTAAGATATAGCAGTCAACACCGTCTTCAATTAATTGTTTAAATCTTGTGTAATCCATTGCAAGAGGATAAACTCTGAACGGATTAGCATAAGGTTCAACAACTAACGCGTTAGGATCAACACCTGCAGCAAGTCTTTCAGCAGAAGAACGTTTCGTCGCAAGAGTTGCACCCATAGCAGAACCTAATGAAGCTCCCGACAATTTTAATACAGGAGGAATTGTAGGATCTTTCATTAACCAGAAAATCGCATTAATCGGTTCGTTAATTCTATCAACTCTGTTAGGTGACCACAATTTAGATTTTACGGCACGACCGTTACCATTTCTGATATCTTCAGTAACAGAAACAACTTTTCCGTCAGCAAGAGCTATAGCCCCAGCATTTTGCTGTGTTAAGATATACTTGTTGTCATCGCATCCAATCGGATAGTCTGCTGTTTTATCAAAATATGCAGGTTCCAGAGCAATTGAATATTTATCATGAACGTTAATAATGAACGCATCGTCATGAAGAACGGTAATATTATATTTATTATTGTGTTTTGCGTGAGTAATTGTTGATTTACCTGACCCTGAAAGACCAAACACTGCAACCTGGAATGAGTTACCGTTATCAAGATTATAACGTTTCATACCGCCGTGGCATGATGCATAGCCGTTACGTGCTGCACAGCCCCATGCAAGAGTTAAAGTACCTTTTTTATGTTCTCCGAAGTACCTCATACCCAAAATAGCCGCACAGTTATGTTCCGGATCAAAGAAGGTTAAGCCGTACGGGAAGTCAGGGTGTGACCAGTCAGGATCAGAGAATACATAAATATCCCCTTCCGGAAGTTCTCTTGATTCTGCGTACATGTTTGCATAAGCTTCATTAATATACTGGAAGTTCAGCATCCAACTGTACATAATGTTTTCGAAACCTTCAGGAATCATTAAATGAGCTTTAATCATAAAGTCTTCATCAAGACCTACAACAGCTTCGGTTTTATACATCAATTTGTCACGTGTACCATAAATTGCTTCACGGATTATAGGTAATAAATATTTTAAATCGCAATTAGGTTCTCCTACTATTTTTCTTGCGGCAGCGCAGCGACCAACTACAGTACCGTCATTAAATAATAATTGATTTGCACCTTGAGGCAGACCTATTTTTTCTGGTTTATAAACTGGCATTCCTGTCAATTCAATTGTACCGGGGCTGTTTTTAGCCAATTTGTATGCTTCGGATACAGATTTAACCTCCTCAACGTTGTTGCCGAAAAACGGTGCAGTAATAGTTGCACGTGCGGCAGACATTAACTTCTTTAATTCTTCCGAATTAGTAAAGAATTCTTTTGTAGCCATATTTCTCTCCTTTTCCTTGGACACTGAATAATAAGTGTCCAAAATACATTAACCACTGATTGAATATTATCACAAAATTATAAAATAAACAATAAAAAAAGGGAAAAGGTGTCGATGTATTTTCGACACCTCAATCTAACTCATTAATTTTTTTGATACTATAGAGCAATTTGAGTTAGAAGAAAAACTTTACGGGCATTATCTGCTTGACACGGCACATTGAATTGTAATTTGTCGTACATTCACCTGCCTTAGTAAATGAGGTGCCATTCTTGCAATAAGGGGTTGCGTCACCGACATAACCTGAAATACAAGCGCCTTCCTTAAAGCTTACACTCCGAGCAAGCCATTTAGTGCTACGTCGGCCGCTTGCATAATTCTCATTCTCTGCACTTACCTGTAAATGACGG
>QWCY01001041.1_pt1 | contig 42769 bp, 30 predicted proteins | sample 1972631 | NCBI WGS metagenome assembly QWCY01 (sample SAMN09866696, study PRJNA288562) | Human gut metagenome isolate pre1_stool, whole genome shotgun sequencing... | isolation source: gut | host: Homo sapiens | place: USA: California
GGAGGTCGCCGACCGGAAGAAGATGGGCATGAGCATGCACTGGTATGCCTATCCGCGTGAAGATTCCGGCACCTTCCCCACCGTCGCCGAGCTGCCGTGGGCCATGCCCTGCACAGCAGAGTCGTGCTTAAGGAGCTCGCAGTGGAGCTGGGAGTGGGAGACGGGACTGGAGATTGACAACGCCACGCAGATTGAACTGGCCCGCGACAACTATTTCCGCGCCGTCTTCGGCAACTGGGCCTACCTGAAGAACCACGACGAAAAGTACAGCGGCTACCGCCTCGACTACCTCCAGTATATCGGCATGAAGCGCGAGTCGCGGCGCATCCTGGGCGACCTGGTGCTCAACGAGAACGACATCGTGAACCGCGTGGCCTATCCCGACGCCAGCTTCACGACGACCTGGACCCTCGACCTCCACTACGCCACCCCCAAGCAGCGGAAGTATTTTCCCGGCTGGGAGTGGATGACCTACTGCACCAACGGTCGCGAGGTGTGGATCAAGCCCTACCACGTCCCCTACCGTTGTCTTTATGCCAAAGATGTCGAAAACCTCTTCATCGGCGGCCGCTGCATGAGCGTGACACACCAGGCTTTGGGCACGGTGCGCGTGCAGGCCACGCTGGGCATGGCGGGTGAGGTCATCGGCATGGCCGCGAGTCTCTGCAAGCAGTACAGCACCACGCCGCGCGGGATCTACCGCGACCATCTAGACGCACTGAAGAGACTGATGCGCAAGGGTGCCCCGCTACGATAATGTCACAACTCATAACACCACCAACACAATGAAACAGAACAACACAATCCTCAAGCTCTCGGCGCTCCCGGTGGCGGTGGCTCCGACAGTGACCGCAATGGCCCAGACACAAAAGGCGGCCGATGACCGCCCCAACATCGTGGTCATCGTGGCTGACGACCTCCTCACCTCGGAGTTGAGTTGCTACGGCGGTCGCAACCTCATAACCCCCAACATCGACCGCCTCGCGGCCGAAGGCGTAAAGTTCACCAACAACTACGCCTCGATGTCGATGAGCGTGCCCATCCGTGCCTCGATGTACACGGGACTCTACCCGATACGCCACGGTTCGTACCAGAACCACAAGCCGACCTTCGACGGCACGAAGACCGTCAACGAATACATGGCGGAGGAAGGTTACCGCGTCGGCCGAACCGGCAAGGGCCATCCGAATACCCCCTCGGTCTACAAGTTCGAGGAGATTCCCGGCTTCACGCGCAACTGTGTGGCGGCCAAAGCCCCCTACCATGTAAACGGCATCCGCGAGTTCATCAACCGCAACGACCAGCCCTTCCTGCTCTATGTGTGCAGCATCCATCCCCATGTGCCCTGGACGTGGGGCGACCCCGGGGAGTTTGACGCCAACATCCTGATTCTGCCCGACAACTGTGCGGACAACCCCCGGACACGTGCCATATTCACCCACTACCTCGCAGAGGTGCGGGCCCTGGACAACGAGGTGGGCTCCGTCCTAGAGGTGCTCTCCGAGAGCGGCAAGCTCGACAACACCATCGTGATGTTCCTCGGCGAGCAGGGGCCGCAGATTCCGGGCGGCAAGTGGACCTGCTGGTATCCCGGGGTCCACAGCGCTCTGGTGGCCCGCTATCCTGCCAAAATCGAGGCGGGACGTATATCAAACGCCATCGTGCAGTATGAGGATCTGCTCCCGACCTTCATCGACATCGCCGGCGGAGAAGCCCGCAAGGAGCTCGACGGCATCAGCTTCAAAGACGCGCTCTTCGGCGACGCGGAGCGTGCCCGCGACTACGCCTACGGTCTACACAACAACATCCCCGAGGGCAATCCCTATCCGATTCGCTACATCCGCGACGAGCGCTATGCGCTGATCTGGAACCTGACACCCGATGTTCCCTACCACGAGAAACACTACATGGGCAACCCTCCGGCACCCATGTGGGCTTCGTGGGAAGACAAGGCCCTGCAAGATCCACAGGCGAAGATGCTTGTCGATCGTTTTGTACATCGCCCGGAATTTGAGTTTTACGATCTTGAGAAAGATCCCTGGGAGATGCATAATCTAGCGAAAAAGCCCAAATATCAATCGCGCATTCAGGAAATGAAACGCTTATTGGAAGCGTGGATGAAACAACAGGGAGATAAGGGCGCAGCTATGGACATTCCATTCCAAGCCACGGATTATTCAGCCCCATCCCTACAGTCACAGGGGAAGTAAACAACCACCCGTAATATCGGGCCATTTAAAATAAGATTATCAAAACACTATAATTACGAATCACAACTATTTGAATGAACAAGTAACTCGATAATCCTATACAAGGGCGATCGGTAATCACATAAAAAGAATAACATTTAAAGGAACTCTTGATATGAAAATCATGGGAATTGCGGCCACAGCGCTGCTCTTTACAGCGTGCTGCAGCCAACCGGAATCGACGGTGCGCTTCTTCGATGCGCAGGCCTTCACCGCGACGGTGGAGGGGAAACCGGTTTCGCTCTACACGCTTCGGAACGGGGATCTGACGATGCAGGTCACGAACTTCGGGGCTCGTGTCGTGTCGCTCTGGACTCCGGACCGGAACGGCGTGGCGGAGGATGTGGTCCTGGGCTACGAGTCGATCGACCGTTATCTGAACAACGAAGGGGAACGTTTTCTGGGTGCGGCTCTGGGTCGTTACGCCAACCGCATAGCCGAAGGGCGCTTCACGCTCGACGGCCAGGAGTACACGCTTCCGCAGAACGACAACGGCCAGACGCTGCACGGCGGTCTGAAGGGCTTCGACAGCGTGGTTTGGGACGTGGAGTCGGCCACCGACACGACGATTGTCTTCCGTTACCGTTCGGCCGACGGTGAGGAGGGTTTCCCGGGGAACCTGGACGTTGTGATGACCTACACGCTGACTCCGGCGAACGAGTTCCGCATCGACTATCGTGCGGAGACGGATGCCCCGACGGTTGTGAACCTGTCGCACCACTCGTTCTTCAACCTCAAGGGTGAGGGAAACGGCACGATTCTCGACAACGAACTGTGGATCAAGGCGGATTCGACGACTCCGGTCGACGGGTTCCTGATTCCGACGGGCGAACTGGCTCCGGTAGAGGGCACACCGTTCGATTTCCGCCAGCCGACGGTAATCGGGGCCCGGATCGAGAGCGACAACGAGCAGTTGAAGAACGGCCACGGCTACGACCACAACTGGGTGCTGACCCGCGAGGGCGAGGGTGTGGAGCTGATAGCTTCGCTTTACGAGCCGACGACGGGCCGCGTGATGGAGGTGCTGACCGACCAGCCGGGACTTCAGTTCTACAGCGGAAACTTCTTCAACGGCAAGAGCATCGGCAAGTACGGACGTCCGCAGTCTTACCGGGAGTCGGTAGCGCTCGAAACGCAGCACTTCCCCGACAGCCCGAACCACGAGAACTTCCCGACGGCGCGGTTGAATCCGGGCGAGACCTATACGCATACGTGTATCTACCGCTTCTCGGCGCGTTGATCAATTCTGATATTATTAATTAGATAGTTTGGGAATGTTATATTGTAAAAGTCATGCTTTTATGGAAATGTTTAGAATAATAACAAACTTTTGGAGTTTTAGTAAATGAACACCAGTTCTGAAACAGTTTATCAAAGCACAGAATTTTGAATAATATCGCTCTAAATATGAGTGTAATTGTCAAAATAGAAACGTTAATTGAACGTTTTATTAAAACGTCATCTAACGAGGCTGTCTTACAAGATTCGTCCCATTTTGGCGCATATTAAGTCACAAAAAGAATCTTCGCGGAGCTAATCTCAAGTGAAAACAAGATCCTATTCCAAAGAATAGGTCCAGGGATGGCGAAATAAAAAGTTTACAGATTTACCAGGGTTGTTATTGTAAGTGATAACAAATGCTAAAACAAGTAGACTTAATAGGATGACAAAGAATACAATTAATTTGCATATATTCAGAACGAGAAAATAGTCTTTAAAAATTATTGGAGATCTTATTGGAGAGTATGATGCTCTCGAAACATTGGAAATATCTCCAGAAATACTCCGCATCTAGAAACAAAAACAACGATTCCGACCTGGGCGTAGTTACGGTTAACTGTCACGGACGCACGCTGACGTTCCGAACTACGCCCACCGCTACGGAGATTTTCATACTCTGCTTCTAAGGACCCTGCGCAATTAGGTGGATGTGTGCGAACGTCTAGCGGACACTTTACTATCTCCACGAAGATGTCTTGCAAAGGCTCTTTCGCTCTCTAAAGGCATATTTCCCGATAGTCGTCTTCGATTGCGTACACAAGAGGATCCATCGCAAGCAAAGTGTGGAGACCGGAGCGTTCTATGTAGTGCTAGCTGTCGGAGAAGACAAACGCCTTGAGCTACTAGGGATCTTCAACAAGCCCACAGAAAGTGTCCTGAGTTGAGATACTCGGGAGTTACACAAATGTGAGTATGGAAAATCGGTCTTATCTGAACCAACAGGCTGCAGGGCCCAAAAGATATCATCAGTGCAGTCTTCCCCAGCACGCCGCAGCAACGCTGTACGATGCCTCTGAAGCGCAATCTGCTGTGCTGTGAGAGTAACGACGACAAAGGAGAGCTAGCATATCTCTTCAGACACATTTTTAATAAGAGCCACGTCCCCGAAGTTCTTCCGAAGCGTCAGGAAACAGACGTAACGCAAAAAGCGGGAGGTGTAAGTCCCCCGCTTTTTCAGCCTTGCAGTTTTAAATCAATCTACACGTAGACGGACATCATCAATCCAGCAAGTACTTTTTTCAGATCCGCCAAATAATAAGAGTAACTGATACTGTCCTCTGGCCGGTAGTGGCATTCCATCGAAAACAGGCCGAGAAATTCCTTTTCCTAGAACAACGAGTTTCTCGAAGACTCGGCCATCCTTGTTACCAATCTCTTCCAAACGTACTAGAATAGTGGTTTGCGCCGATGACCTTCCTTGGAATGATACGGATGCCGTGCTGTTCTTCGCTGCCGTAACAAAAGTCCACTTCAGATGGGCATCCAATGGCCTACCGCTGAGCCCTTCGATATCCGCACGCGCGGTTTTGCCGCCCGAAATTGTATTTACCGTGTCGATACTGAATACAACGCCCGATTTCGGACTACGAATCACATTCCAGCCGCCGAAATTTTCGTTGAACTCTCCGTTGATATGATCTCGCTTATACTGTTGTTCTCGCACGCCATAAGTACGCGTATCAAGTGGGAAAGCACCTATTTCCTGAGCCCATGCCTGCCAGTGGGCAAACATTTTAGCGACACGTACGGGATTATCGGCAGCCAAGTTATTCATCTCTGTAGGATCGGTTTCCATATCATATAACTCTATCGAATGTGGATTAAACTTCTTACCCTCATGCGTACGAGTTACGATCTTCCATTTCCCGTCCCTCAATCCAATGTTAGCTTCATGCTCCCAATAAGTCACGGTACGCTTTGTATGTTTGCCTCGAAAATTGGGTACGAGGCTCACTCCCTGCATCGGAGTAATTTGGTACCCTTTGTAAATTTCCGGATAAGTTGCGCCAGATAGGTCCACACAGGTCGCCATAACATCGGTAAAATGCCCGTATTCATTCACGAATTTATTTTTCAGAGCCGTGTTGATTCCGTTCGGATAATGCACAATCAACGGCGAGGCGATACCGCCTTCATTGGTATAGTGCTTATATTCACGATACGGGGTGCTGCTGAGATTAGCCCAATTGATCCGGTAGCTTTCATAGGTATCCTTTTTCCCATTAACGGCGATCTGCTTACCGCGACTTATAAATTCGGCACAAGCTCCATTGTCGCTCATGAACATAATCAGCGTATTATCCAATTCTCCGCGTTCCGCAAGGCTGGAAACTATTCGTCCGATTCCTTGGTCCATGGCGTCAACCTGTGCTGCATAAATCGCCATACGCATGGCGAACTCCTTTTGTTCTTCGGGAGAGAGGGAATCCCAAGCCGGCACCCGTTCATCTCTAGGCGATAGAACGGTCGTCAACGGGAAAAGCCCCATGGCTTTCTGTCGTTCAAAACGTTCACGACGTAGTACATCCCAACCTACTTTATACCGTTCTATATATTTATCTATATCCTGTTGCAAAGCATGAAGCGGCCAATGTGGAGCTGTATAAGCGACGTAAAGAAAGAGCGGTTTTTCTGCAAAGGGATGTTTGGCTATAAAATCCACAGCATGATCGGAGATAGCGTGTGTAAAATAAAAACTCCCGTCATTGGGTGAAGGCATACGGTCATTGTTGACATTAACAGTTGTCTTGAAATAGTTGGCCGCACCATCTACAATACCATAAAATTCGTCAAAACCACGCTGATTGGGCCAATTATCTCGGATATTACCATTATTCTGGCGATCACTGCTTACATGCCATTTCCCACTCATGTATGTTTCGTAACCAGCACTTTTTAGCACCTCGGCAATTGTTACACAATTATGATTAAGATAACCTTGGTAAGGGGGTAACTGCAAATCCGCTGCCGCCATCCACCCCATACCTGCTTGATGGGGATAGAGGCCCGTGAGTAGGGAGGCCCGTGATGGGCAACTACGAGCGCAGTTATAAAATTGCTTGTAACGGATTCCGTTACGTGCCAGACGATCGATATTGGGAGTTTCAATTTCCCCACCATAACACCCAATGTCAGAATATCCCAGATCATCGGCAAGGATCACAACGATATTCGGTTGTTTGGCTTGTACATGATAGAATCCTGTGGACAATGCCACTACAGCAAGTCCGATACTGTTAATTTTCGATACTGTTTTCATTGGTTGGTATCTTTAAAGATGTAGGTTATTTTGCAAAACAAAGATATCCTTAATATTTGTGAAGGAGGAATACTATTGTTTATAAAAAGAGAAGAATTGTATTCCCCCGCTATTCTCAAGGAAGATAATCCCATATAGGCCAACCTCGCTTCCTATCTTGATTTCGAGACGAATAAATCATTCTCACTAAAGTTCGATATTTTCACGTTTTCAGTATCTCCACCGTAGACTTATGCATTTCCTGAAGAAATAGATCCGTCGGGGATATAAAACCTTATATATCCGTTGGCTGAATTAAAATATGGCAGCCTTGAATAGACCTATTTCCCGATTTTCATCATCAGACCATTTAAGATTTATGTCACAAATACGATTAATGGAAGTAGAAAAAATCATAAAAAAGGATTGGTCCAGACTATAGTTCCATGTTTTTACTCCGGCTTTTATTTTACTCTTCCTTTAGTAGACAAGCCGAAGCCGCCGGAGGGACTTTGCGCAAGGTTTGCCTGCGGCAACTCGTCCTGACCTTGCGCTGTCCGTCCGGCGGTATCTCTTTGCGTCAAAAAGGGAAGGGCTACTTGTTTTTTAACTTCGCTGCATCGCGTTTGAGCTGCTCGGCCTCCTGGGCCTTCAGTCGCGCCTGCTCGTCGAGGGCCGCCCTTCTGCGCACCAGCCGCTCGTATTCCTCGACATCCCTTCGCATTGAGTCGATACGCCGCTGATCCCGCTCGACTTCGAACAGCTCCTCCAACTCCGACAGCCGTTTCGACGATGCCTCACCCTTCATCAGCACATAGCGATACTTCAGATCGTTGTCATACCGACTTCGGTCGGGTCGCCACTCCAAATAGAGTCCGACAGATAGTACGATGATCACGACAAACATCGACATGAAGAGCCAGAAGTTGCGGGTTGCGTCGAGGGAAATTGAGAAACGGTGCTGCACCATCCGCGGCGGCAACTCCTCGGGAATCTCTATTTCCGCCACTTTTCCTTCCATCTCCGAAATATGCGTTCCGAGATCTTCGCTAATCTGCTCCTGCCGCTCGGAGATTGCTTGCAGCCGTTGTTCGATCCGTTGGCCCCGTTCCTGCTGTGCCTCGCTTACCCTTGTCTGGGCCTGTTCCAATTGCAGAATCCGAATCTGCAGATGCTTGATCGCGTCCGTATCAATACTTGCTGCCGGTTGTGATCGGACCTCGGCCAACTCCGTGCGGAGCGTCTTGATAAGAGTCTCCTTCAACTCTTCGTACATCTCGAAGGAGAGCTCCAGGGTGTTCTCTTTCATCTTTTTCGTATTTTAGGTTTGTTATCCGATTTTACGGGAGCGCGCCTCCATGCGGCGCTTGCGCTCCATCAAGGCTACGGCCATCGCTTCGGCCGCCTTGTTGATTAGTGCCGTGATGCGGGCTATATGCTCCTCGGGGCTCTCTCCCTCGCGTCGCTGCATCATCTCGGGTGAAAGGGCAAATGGCGAGTCGAGCGGCGGCAGCGGAATCGACCCTGCGCTGCCGAGCGACACCGAGCCTGCGCCATGGCTTCCGCCTCCTCCACCGCCTCCCGCTGCAGAGAAGGAGCGTCCGCCTCCGAACAGACCTGCAAAAGCAGCCCGGTAGCTCCCGGCTGCTGCCTTGAGTCCCGACATCAGCGTCGTGTGCCGCTGCTGCACCTGCCCGAAGTGGCGATCCAGTTTCGAGAAACTGAAGGCCCTGTCGACCTTCGAGCCGGAGAACTCCAGTCCGTTTTTCGAGAACAAAACGCCCTGCTTTTGGTTGGTAGAACCGCAATATTTGTAGCGGACATTGATGCCCTGTTCCTTTAATCTCCCTTCCAGCTCGTTCCAGTTTCTGCATTTGGGCAGGCATTCCTTGATCGCATCGCATATCTCGTACCGGGTTCGGTCTGGCTCGCGCAGCCGCTCCCGCCGGACGGCCTTCTTGCCCGGAGCCAGATGCAGCCCGAAGCGTTCGGTCAACTCGCGGCACACCTTCGCATTGCGGAGCTTGATGTTGCGGTCGGAGATGGTCTGCCCGTGATCGCCGACCCGGTTGTAGACCAGATGGCAATGGGGATGGGGCTGGTCGAGGTGCCGCACCAAAAGGTATTGCGTATCGGTGATACCCATCTTCTGCATGTACTCGCGGGCAATTTGTGTCATCCGTTCGTCGGTGAGCTTCGGGGCATCCTCCGGCGAGAACGACAGGGAGATATGTCCGACGTTCTGCCGCAGACGGGGATTGAGGCGCGCCTGATCCTCGAAATCCTCGACCATCTCCCGTACGCCGGGCGGCTCGACACCCCGAGCCTCCAGCACGCGCGACTGCTCCTTCATCACATAGCCGACCGTGCCGCTGAATGATCCTCCCGAAATGACCTTACCGATCACGGCGCAGGGCTTCGATCATCCGCACCAGCTCGGCCTGAAGCGTCGCATGGCGCGCGACGACGGCGGCGAATCCCTGGGCGTGGGCCAGCCGGGTCAGCTGGTTCAGATTGCGGGCAAGGCCCTTGAGCTGGGCGAGCCATTCGAGATGCTCACTCCGCAGCCGCTCGCGGACCGAGCCGTTGAGAATCAGTTGCCGCAACACCTCGGTGCGCGGAATACCTGCCGCACGGGCCAGGGCGCGGAGCTTGAAGTTGCAGGCGGTGTTGCACCGCAGGGTGATGCGGTACTCCTGTTTTCGGGCACGTCCCAAAGGCGGACGGCCCCCTTTCTTCGGTGTGTTCATGGATTGGATTTTTTGAGTTGAGACCATCGGGATAGGGCCTTGCGGCCGGTTTTTGGCTGACAAAAACACAAACTTGCCTCCCTTAAACCTTCATTCCTCCCTTGCCTCCCTTAAACCTTCATTCCTCCCTTGGGTCGTAATTTCGGTTTCCGGGATTCAGTCTTTGTCCCTTCCGAATCATCCCGAAGCCGTTTGCGGGCAATCCAAAAGTCGTTGAAATCCTTGTAATCTCGATAGAGGTGCGTGTGGTCGATCACCTGGCTGCGGGGACACCGACGGGTCAATTCGGCAAGGGTGCGACGTCCTGCCTCGTCGTTGTCCAGAAAGGCATGGATCGTCGGATGCCGTTCGAGGAAAGGTAGCGCCTTCGGCAGGTTGACGACCGAGTTCAGAACCGCGGCGTCAATGCGCAGTCGTTCGGGATGTTTCAGCGAGAGATATGCGAGGAAATCCATAAATCCCTCGAAAGCGATTACCGTATCGGAACGGTTGTCGATGGTGGTGATATGTTTGGGCGAGGAGCCGCCTTTGAACCGCTCGGAGCGCAACTCCCAACCTCCGCAGTCATTCCGGAAGCCAATGGCGAAAAAGCAGCGGCTGCGGACCTGATAGCGTACCTCCCGACAATACGCCGCCGCAATCCCAGGCACAATGCCGCGCGATGTAAGGTATCCGAGCAGGGCCGGATGGCGCAGCGGTGCATCCGAGAGGATGCGGAGCATCGGTTGGGGATTCAGACTCTCTGTTGGCACGGTATATCGCTCGCAGATGCGGGCGGCCAGGAGGCTGACGACACCTTCGGCCGCGTGTTGCAGGTGTTCGAAGGCTTCGCTGCGGCTGCATCGTTCCAGGCGCATGATGAGCACGAGGAGCGTGCCGCCCTCACCGATCCCGAAATCATACCAGAGATCCTTCTGGTAGTTCACCTTGAAGCTCGGCGTGCGCTCCTCGCGCAGGGGTGAGAGATACATGCCGTAGCCGTTTCGTTCGTACCGGGGCAGAATGCCACGGCGGGCAAGATACTCCCGGATAGGAATCCGGGGAGCATATGGGGTGGTATCCATTTTTCTGTAAGTTTGTTGAGAAATCCGCGTAAAACGCAGTGAAAGAAAAGGTTGTCGTCTTACAACGTTCTTACACGGCAGTCGGTGCCGTAAGTCAGTAAGCGTTGTAAGATTTTGTAAGAGGATTTGTAAGAAATGTAAGAAGCAGAGAATAAGCCGAATATCCTTTGCTTCCAACAATCTTACAGACCGGAGACATCGTTCAGCAGTTCGTCAAGCAGTTTCCGCGTGACGGTATAGATCCGTGCCGTCTTGCTCTCCTGGCGTTGGGTCAGCCCGTTGTAGGTGATTGTATAGCGCTGGTAGTAGGTCGGCGGTGCCGGCCGCAGCTGCCAGCTCTCGGTCAGTGTCCGCCGCACGGTGGGATGGTCGACCCGAATGCCGCGGATCTCCAGCATGTTCACCATGTCGCTCACGTCGAACTGATACTCCTCCAGCTTCTCGCCATCCAGGATGTCGCGGATGATCGACAGCATCTCGGCCTCGGGCTTGCTGCGGTTGTAGTGGATGATCCGCCGCAGGGCTTCCGTCGCCAGGAGCCGCGGGGAGAACCACAGGCGGCTCTCCTCCCGGGTCGAGAGCGTGCGTTGTTGCAGAAAGAACAGCAATCCCGGGATTTCAGTCTGCATCCGGGCAAGCAGCTGCTGGTCGTCGTGCGTCAGCGGCGGGATACGACGCACCCAGTAGCGGGTCTCCGCCGCCTCGATCAGCACGGGATTGCGTTCGTTGTTGGAGCACAGCGCGAACTTTCCGAAGAACTCTACCTCCCGGCGGTCGCGCCCCTTTGCCTCGGCCTTGTAGCTGCGGGCCGTCGAGAGGTTCTTGATCCGTTCGGAGTCTTCGCGGCGGTTGAGCAGTACCTCGTCCACACAGATCAGCAGCTTGCCCGTCCAGTCATCGTTGAACTGCGAACGGAAGTCCTCGTTGGTATTGAAGGTGACATTCCCGCCGAAGATCTGTTTCAGAAGATTCAGAAAGGTGGTCTTGCCCGTATTGCGCTCGCTGGAGACCAGCAGCAGAACAGGCAGACGCTGCAGGGGCCGCAGGTAGAGCAGTTGCAGATAGTCATACCCCATCTCGACCTGCTCGCCGAAGATGTGCGACAGAAAGCCGCGGATGTGCGGGAAATCCCCTTCGGCCGGCTGGAAGGGAATCGGTTCGTAGCGGTTCAGGAAACCGTGGATCTCCCGCCGGTAGTTCGTGTGGTCGGGAACCGTGCAGAATCCGTCGTACTTCGGGATCCGGGCCAGGTAATCCTTCCCGAAATCCTGACGCAGGGTCTCGACATTCCACGCCAGGAGGGTCTCGATGCTCCGGCCGCTGCTCAGCGGCTGCTGAACCCGCTTGTAGATGGTCGTCCCCACGCGCAGATAGGCCGTGCCGGTCTCCTTCCGTTTAGCGGTCATGACGGCCTCCTTTCAGGATTTGTTGCAAATCCGCCACACGATAACGACGCTGCCCGCCATACTCCACGGGAACAAGATAGCCGCTCTTTGCCCAGCGCCAAAGCGTAGAGGAGTCGACACCCAACAAGGCAATGGTCTGCTTGCGCGTGTACAGTTCGCCCGTTTGCGGCAAGGCTGGCGAGACCAAGGGCGACGGGGCGACGGCAGTCAACTCCCGATGCCATTGTCGGAGATCCTCCAGACGGACGGTTACATGCACGTCACCGCCCATTTCATACAATTGTTTCAGGTCCATAACTCGATCTTTTATCGAACCCAACAGCAGGTTCGGCAGCGAATATAGCTGGTGCTTCCCCTGCACCTGTTTTTGCAATCAAATCACCGCCGTTACACCGAAAAACAATTTCAGAAAGAGCTACCTTACAAGATATTGCAATCGCACACAATCCAAACAAAAAATCCCTGCACCTCATCGGTGCAGGGAATATCGACAGAAAGATTCCGCTCCTATTGTTGGATATACTCCTTCAGGTTATCCACCAAACGGATGCCGTAACCGCCATCCGTCGCCCGCAGTTTGGCCCGCAAGGTCTTCGTATTGTACTTGCCCAACGATTCGAATCCCGATTTCAACCACTCGGCCAATTCGCTCTGGTCATAAAACTGGTTACGGGCGCCCTTGAAGGCATTCCACACATTCCATCCATAATGGCACAAATCCCCGTAACCGATCCGATCGCCCCGAAGCCGAACCTGAGGAACCGACTCCGGAATCGCTGCCATGCAGGCCAGATAAAGCAGCCGGCGCCGTAAAATCAACCGATTCGATTCATCAAGGGCCTCGCCCAGAATTTGATCCGTATAGGTATAGACCGTCGAAAGTGCATTTTCGAGAATTTGTGTCTCCGGGATCGGATCACCGGGAATCACATCGGATATCGCGACGGTCGGATCCAAGCTCTTCTCATCCGTCGCATCGACTGCGATTCTTTCCAATTCCTCTTCCACGGTAGAGATCTCCTCCGGTTTGGGCTGCTCACGACGGAAACGGTGGAAGAAACACTCCGAAAGGTCCGCCGAAGCACCCATACTGAAATAGTAGAGTCCTGCCACACAAAGCCCCGCGGGAACAAGCAACACAAGGGCCATCCAAAACGGGAAGCCCCGCGAAACCATGACGCAGAACAACACGATGAGGAAAAAGACAAGGACACTCGCCACAATCAAACGAAGCCCTCGATGGAAATATTGATCGGTATTCATAGTTACGACTCTTTGAAAAAATCATCCTCTATTACCACCTTCCGAAACCGACTCTGCAACTCTTTCATCCGGTCAATCAGTTGATCGTATGGCAACGATTCTCCGTAGATAAAGTATTCCTGCATCCGGTCATAGTCTCTGCGCCATATCTCCACCAATTCTTCGGGCGGAATAAACTGGATCCGGCTCGGATGGTGTGTCCGATAATCAATTCCTCGGATTGTATTGAATATACTCCGATGTTTGACAATATCGACATACATTTTCGGATCGGCCAAAGCCTTCTCCCCGAAATCCGTATCCATCAACCGTTCCAGATCATACAGATGGCGTGTCATCCGCTCGACGCGAGGATTCTCTTTTTGGAACTCCTCATGCAGCAAAAATGTCTTCTCCAAGAACGTTCGCGTCGGTACGACTGCATAAATCGGGAACTCCAGTTTCCCGAACAGGTCGGGATAGGCCTCGGCAATCAGCGGACGAATCTCGATCCGCGCACGAGGTTCTTGCATCGATCGACAACTGAATTCGATTCGGATTTGCGACTCCACATAATCGATATCCGCATAAATACTCCGATAAGGCAAAAGAACCAATGTCGGATCTGCATCAGAATCCTGCGTCGGGACAACGCGCAACTCAAAATCCAAAGCTCCGTATCCCGTCAGCAATGTCCGCATTTCTGCCACGAGTTCCTGCCCGATATAGGCCCGCGAAAGTTTTCGGATCCGATCCCGCTGCGACTTGTTGTCCCCGGCAATTCCCCAGAAAGACTTGTCAATCGCAATATCAACGTCCTCCGAGAAGCGTTCTATGACATGCCAACCCTTGCTCAGCGATGTCCCACCCTTAAAGGTGATGAAATCCCGGCACGACGATTCGAACAAAGCCTTCAACGTCATTGTCACCCACCAGTCCTTCTCGACAGCCTGCGGCGGAAGCCCGAATCGCTCGCTCGTCTGCGCAACAAGCATCCTTTTCTGGCCCTCGGGAAGCGTCCAAAAATTACTCTCCATAAAACGACATAATGATTTTATGAATCCAAGCCGGCACCAACCGCAGATCGGGCAGAATGCGCGACTTCGGGATCCGGGCAAATATCGTCTTCAATTGAGCGATATGCTCCTCCGTTACCTGCAGTCGTCCGATCTCCTTCAAGGCGAACACGGCAAGCATCAACGTTTTATTCTGATAAGCCAGATTTCTCAGCGCCACACGCTTGAATCGCAACTTACGGCCATTGAACAGGTTGACTGTACGGGAGTTGCCATCCGTATAGAAAATATAGTTCATCGGAACTTGCGTAGACAACCCCAACATGTTCAGCGCGTGCATACCCGTCGGAACAACTCGGGCTTCGCTTTGTCGGGCTATCTTTTCAGCTATTTCATTGACTGTCGGGTATTGTATGCCCAGACCAAACTTCCTGTCAATTTTTGGATAGCAATAAAGGCCCCTTGCAACACGAACCAGGTGGCCCTTTCGAGTAAGCCGTTCCAAAGACTTCGCGATCGCCGCACCCGATCCGCATGCAGCGAAATCTGATGCAGAATAAAGCTTACCGCGTCCGCATTTTTTAATTCTGACAAGTATCTTATCCTCTATTGTTTGCATTCTGATATTAGCCTATTATATGTCGCAAATTTATATTATTTTTTCGACAAAACAAATCTCATTCCAGCACACTTACGGCCTCGCGTTTGATATCCATATCAATATCACGATAACGGGCAAAAGCTCTACTGCCGTCCTTATGCCCCGACATCGCCCCCACGATCGCCGGATCCTTCACACTTTTATAGACATTCCCGATGAAGGTCCGGCGTGCCATGTGCGACGATGCAAGATCGCAGATCGGAACCTGGATATTCTGCCGCGTACGCTGGTCAATCGTCGTTACCTTGCGCGTAAGGCCCGCCTTGCGAAATGCCGCCTTGATATAAACATTGTATTTTTGCTCCGAGATAAACGGGAACAACGTCCCTCGGGTTTCATCCAGGTATTTACGGATCAACGCCTTCGCCGCATCGATCAACGGCACCGAGACCGTCACCACCCGGTCGTCACGAGTTTTGCGGGGAACATATTCGATGCAGTCCCCGATGATATTGGCATAGGTCATCTTGTAAAGGTCGCTCACCCGGCAGCCGATCATGCACTGAAAGACAAAGATATCACGCTGCGTCTCCAGCTGCTTGTCATCCCCCATATCCGCCTCGGCCAACTGTTTCCGCTCCTCGGTCGTAATATAGACCGGGGTGCCGTAAACGATCTCCGCAATCTTATACTGCTTGAACGGATCGTTAGTGGTGAATCCGCTGTCATTCAACCAGACATAGAAAGACCGCAGCCGAATCAACATATCCGAAACATAGTTCATACCGCGCTCCTTCGGGCGTCCCGGAATCACCAGTTCGCCCGCAGCATTGAGATATGGAGCGCGCTTCATCGGCAGACTCTTCCTCACTTTCGGCCGCGCATACGGGACTTCGTCGTACAACTCCGGATGCTCGTCGAAGATCTCGGGCTCTTTCATCAGGAACGATCCGAAATCATCGAGCGTCATCGGCGTGACGGTATGTACGTCCAACACAAAACGGCGGCTCGACAGTCTGCGATACAACTCATAGCGCTTCAGCGTCCGCACCAGCACCTTAAAATGTTTGACCCGAGACTCAGATAGTTTGTGAGCCGCAAGGTACTCCTCCGTCAACGAGAAAAAGTCGCGTTTCTTCTCCTCAACGGGATTGGTTGCCTTCGGGCGCAACGTCCGACGGATCAACTTTTCAAGCCACTCCCGCGTAACGGCCGATTTATCATCGGTTGCCTCAATCGTGTGCTCGATCACGTCGACCAACTCTTTCAGCTTCGCACGCTTGGACAGCAGAGCGTTCCGCTCCTCGCCCGGGATATTCGGAATGTTGATGTCGTTCTTCTTGCCCCAACGTTTGCGGTCTATCCAGATGCCCGACGGTACACGCAAACGCAGTTCCCGCGAAATGTAGACCCGAAAATTGATCTGAGACTCCCCGGCACTGTTCGCTCCCTGAGCCAATACATACGTGACTTTTGCCATACATTCATCATTTGACGCTTCGCAAATATATGATTTATATTTGAATACAGCAACATTTCCGTGTCCGCACCGTGTCCGCATTTATGAAAAACGACTAAAACAGAAAAGATCAATATCCATTCTTATGAATATTAAAATACTATAATACAAATAGTTACGAAATAATATAAAATTCAACCATTTGCATCCGTTTGCATAAATTGAGCCCTGTCCTGGGCACTGACAATCCCCGTAATCAAACGATTACGGGGATTTTCGTTTTCCGGCGTCCGGCGTTCAGTCGGCAGCGCCGTTTAGGGGCGGAAGGCTGCGGACCTCGGTCCGGCCGCCGCGGAGGAGGTAGATCGCCGGTTCCGGCGCCGTGATCGTCCGCCCGCCGAGGCGGTATTCTCCGGCCCGGTGAACCACGGCGCAGCATATTTTCCCGTATTCGACGGCCTGACATCCGGCATCGTTCCGAAGTATCCGCACGGAGGGATTCCGGGCAAACCGTTCGGTCCGTTTCGCGTCGCGGCACGGCAGAAAAGCGTAGGCATAGCCGCCCGTCCGGGCCGGATCATGCCCGAACCAGCACTTGAAAACCGGCCCCCGCTGGGTTCTGTCCCTGTAAAAAGGATCTATCAGATCCCATTTTCCCTCCTGAATCTCCGTGCTGACTGCAATCGGAGCGCCGTCCAGCGATACGTATCCCCGGCCGTCGTGATGCACCCACGGCAGGCTGCCGGAGGTCTCGGCCGCTCCGCCCCGGGTTACCGGACCCGCAAGGTGCGTCTGATCCAGGGCCGAGGTGATCCGGAAAATCCGGGCGTCGGAACTGCGGATGTCCGCACCCAGCGCCACGACGAGGTCCCCGAAAAAGAATGCCGACTTGAGGGCGTGAAGCCCGTCGCGCTCGATCTCCATCGTCGTACACAGCACATCGCCCGAAGCGAAGCCGCCCACATGCCCGGAACGGTTTTTCCTGGCCTCGACGGAGTTGTCGCACTTCAGGGGCGCGCCGTCGTCGTAAGCCGTCGTCCCGGGAACCATCCGCCAGTCCCAATGGGCGAAGATATTGTCGTACTCCCGCCCGTGCTGCATGAACAGCAACGCCCCGTCGGCCGAGAAGTTGGCCAGAGTGTTCTCCCGGTTCGTAAACTCGAAGCCGATCGTACGGTCGGAGTGCATGCGGATCGACGCATACCATGTGGCGGTACGGTAGATGCCGCAGTCCGAACGGTCGTAATAACGCGGCCCGCGCAATCCGTCCGAGCGGTTCTCCGGCTCCAGTATCCTCTTGGCGAACCGCCTGAAAACCCGGTGTCCCGGTCTTTTCAGCGCCGCGATGTTCTCCGCGGCGACGGCTGCCGACGAGGCTTTTCCGGGACCGCTGTCGATAAACACCTGCCGGCCGCAGAAACTCGGGTCCATCACACCCCGCCAGATGCTCCGGCAAATACCCTCCCGCATCAGCTTTTCGATGACGGCGCACTGCGCGTCCGAGAACATATAAGGCGTCCCGTCGAGAACCCGGAGCCAGAACGAAAGGCCCTCGGCATAGGCCAGTCCGTAGTTCCCGAACTGAATCTGGGGTCCGTGCTGGTGAAACGACCAGTCGTCCTGAATGCCCTCGCCGTCGGTGACGACGATCTCCTCGGCGATCTGATCCCGGGCCTCGGCGACGAGCGCCTCGTCGTCCGTCAGCAGCCCGCGCATCAGGTTGTTCCCGGCCAGCCATACCTTGTTCTGCCCGGTGCGGCCGAAGCGCGAACGCTCGATGATCCGCAGCCCCTGCTCCAGTTCCGGACCGGAAAGTTCGCCGCGGATCATCAGCAGAATCGCGGCGAGTTTCTTGGGAACCCCGATCTCCCCGTGCCACCAGTTCAGCGACGACGGTTTCTTCGCATACCAGTAGGCAAGCCCCTTGTGCAGCAGGCCGCCGATACGCCCGTCGCCATGCCACGCCGACGCAGGGTCGGCATAAAGTTTCGCCAGGGCGTACATCCGCGTCAGATGCAGCGACGGCTGCCACCGCCCCCTCATCCGGTCGTCGTAGTCGATGTCGGACCAGAATCCGCCCGCATCGAAAAGCCCGAGCAGGCGTCGCACCTCGCCGTCCGGAAGGTGGACCGACGTGTAGAGCTGGAGCAGCAGCACGTCGTTCGCCCTCCCGTAATCGGAATAGCGGACGAAACGTTCGGTCGCCTCACCGTCCGGGGCATAGGACATCACCGACACATCAACAAAGGCTTGCCTCACACGGTCGAGCGGACCGGCCGGGCAGGCGCGGGCCGTTGTCAAAAAAAGCAGGGCGGCCAGAAAGGCCGTACGTAAACCATTCATAACAGTTACCAGAAACTTGTGAAACACCGCCGTTCCGAAGAGAGGGACCCGACGCGGAAAGCGGCATGACAAATATAAGTCTTTTTAAACCAAATATCCCCCGACGACGCCCCGGAAAAGCGACTTTGACCGGATTCTGTTCCCCTTTGACCGGATCGAATCCTTCGCGGAAGAATACAAAATCTAATTTTGAATGACGGAAAAACCACCCGAAAAAACTACTGTCTGACATGAGAACCCGAACCTATCGCACAGCATTGCTGTCGACCCTTCTTCTCGCGGGATGCACTCCCCGGGAGACAATGCCGGAACTGACCGATCGCGTCTTCGCCGTAGCCGCGGCCCAGTACGAACAGCTCGAAGGCCGGCTGACCGACGAGACGCTTCCGAGATCGGCGGCCTCCGACGGAAAATTCATCCCTTCCAACATCCGCTGGTGGTGCAGCGGATTCTATCCCGGCTCGCTCTGGTATATATATAAGTATACCGGCGACAAGACATTCCGCGAACTGGCCGAAAAAAACACCTTCAAACTCTATCCCCTCAAACAGAAAGGCACGGACCACGACCTGGGATTCCAGATGAATTGCAGTTTCGGCAACGCCTACCGGATCACCGGCGAGCAGAAATACCTCGAACCCATCCACACCTCGGCGCGGGTCCTCGCCGGAAGGTTCTCGCCCGTGACGGGCGTCATCCGCAGCTGGGACTTCGTGCGCAAGGGCCGCGACTGGAAATACCCGGTGATCATCGACAACATGATGAACCTCGAACACCTCTACAACGCGGGCCTGCTCTTCGGGGACGACACCCTGAAGAGCGTCGCGGTGACGCACGCCAACACGACCCTCTGCAACCATTTCCGGCCCGACTTCACGAGCTATCACCTGGTGGACTACGACCCCGCCGACGGCCGCGTCCGCCGGAAGGAGACCGTGCAGGGCTTCAGCGACGAATCCGCCTGGGCGCGGGGACAGGCCTGGGCGCTCTACGGCTACACGATGATGTTCCGCCTGAGCGGCTACAAATGTTACCTCAACCAGGCCGAGAACATCGCCGGCATGCTGTTGGAGCGGCTTCCCGACGACGGTACGGAATTCAAATGGAGCTAGGTGGCCGGGCTTGAGAACTGGGACCAGCTGACGCCTAGACAGAGGGCCGTGTTCTTCTGCTGCGACGGGCTGAAAAGCAACGCGAAACTGGCGTCGCAGAAGACCCAAGCGATCGGCATCTGCGGACAGGACATCTTCGACCGCTACTACCTCGACAACGGCAACGAGGCCCGGATCAAGGCCGCCTACGACAAGCGCGACCCGCGGCTCAAGCAGACGATCGTCACCCCCTACGAACCGGTGGACTGCTTCACGGCGGGACTCAACGGCAACGAGAACATGATCGGCAAGCAGCTCCGCTGGCCGCTCTACCTGCAAGGAACCAGCGGCGGCGACTTCTGGCTCGACAAGCGCACCTCGGCCTACTACTGCTACCGCAAGTACGTGCGTTTCCTCAAGGGCGAACTGATCGACCGGCAGCGCTGCTACACGGACTTCCCGCTCATCCGCTACACCGACGTCATCCTGCAATGGGCCGAGGCGCTGATCGAGCTGAATGAGTTCACCCCGGCGAAGAACCTCATCGACCAGGTGCGCGCCCGCGCCCACATACCGGGCATCACGATCGGCGACCTCGACGCCATGCGCGAGGCCGTACGCTACGAGCGCCGCGTGGAATTTCCGGTCGAGGCGGTGAACTTCTTCGACGAAGTGCGCTGGGGAACCTATAAGGAGACCAAGTCTCCAGGTCTGCGAAGGGGGGGGGTACACACCCCCGAACCGGCCGATAACCCGGAAGGCCGGCAGCCGGAGACGAAACCCTTCCACATCATGGTCGTGGAGGACACTCCCGACCTGCGAGAGTTTCTGGTCAAGAATTTCGAGGACACCTACGGCGTCCTTTCGGCGAAAAACGGCGCCGAAGCCCTCGCCATCCTCGAACAACAGGCCTGCGACCTGATCATCAGCGACGCCCTGATGCCCGAAATGGACGGTTTCGACCTGTTGATGAAGGTCCGTAACGACGAAATGCTGTGCCACATCCCGTTCATCCTGCTCTCGGTGGTCGACTCCGTGGACTCGAAGATCAAGGGACTGGAATACGGGGCCGACGTCTATATCGAAAAACCCTTCTCGCTGGGTTACGTCAAGGCGACGGTGGAGAGCCTGCTCGAAAACCGGGAACGGGCCTTCCGCCACTTCGCGTCGCGGCCCGGATTCCAGTACGAGAAAGACGATATGGGCCGCAACGACCGGCAGTGGCTGGACAAGCTGACGGGCATCGTCCGCGAGAACCTCACCTGCGAGACGCTCTCCGTGGACCTGCTCACCGAGAAAATGGCCTTGAGCCGTTCCAGCCTGCAACGGAAGCTGAAAGGGCTGACGGGCGTCTCGCCCAACGAATACATCCAGTTGGTACGGCTGAAAACGGCCGCGCAGCTGCTCCGCAGCGGCGAATACCGGATCAGCGAGGTCTGCTACCTGACCGGATTCAGCAGCATGTCGTGGTTCGCCAAATGTTTCACGAAGCAGTTCGGCATGCGCCCGAAGGATTTCATCCGGCAGAATCAGGACGGGAAATCATCCGGATAAGAGTGCGGGAGCGCTGTTCTTCCAAAAAATGCTCCCGCTCCTGCCGCTATCTGCGGAGAGCCCGGTTTTCAGGGTTTGGTCACGCGCCACTCCGCAGGGGCCTTGAAGCCCTCCTTGCCCTGCCCGTAGGGCAGTTCGGGATGCGCGGGACGGATCGTGTCGTAGCGGATGATGTATCGGCGCAGGCGCTCGGCTTCGGGAAACAGTGACGCCCGCCGTCGGAAAACGCCCGCCGTCGGCGCTAAAATCGCGGCAATCCCGACACGGAAATGCCGTTCGGCGGAAAATTCCCGGCAAAGCCCGGCCACAAAACGCACGGAATAATTAACTTTGCAGACAAGAACCCAAAAAACCGACCCATGAAAAGAAATTTCATCGCATTATGCGCCCTGCTGCTGGCCGCCTGCGGAAGCCAGGAGCCGAAAATCACCCTCTTCAGCAACGAAGCCTTCCAGACGGAAGCGGACGGCAAACCCGTCGGAATCTACACGCTCCGCGCGGGCGACGTGACCATGCAGGTCACCAACTACGGCGCCCGCGTCGTGTCGCTCTGGACTCCCGACCGCGCGGGCGACTACGAAGACATCGTGCTCGGCTACGAGACGATCGACCGTTACATCAACAATGACGGCGAACGCTTCCTCGGCGCGGTCGTGGGACCCTACGCCAACCGCATCGCCAAGGGCAGCTTCACGCTCGACGGCACGGAGTACAACCTGCCGATCAACAACAACGGCCAGACGCTCCACGGCGGAATCGACGGCCTGGACCGCGTGGTCTGGGACGTGGTTTCGGCCTCGGAAGACCAGCTGGTGATGAAGTACCTCCACGCCGACGGACAGGAGGGTTTTCCGGGCAACCTGCAAATCGAGATGACCTACTCGCTCACGCCCGAAAACGAATTCCGGATCGACTACAGCGCCACGACCGACAAGCCGACCGTGGTGAATCTCTCGCACCACCCCTTCTTCAACCTCAAGGGCGAGGGTAACGGCACGATCCTCGACCACGTCATGACCATCAACGCCAGCCACACCACGCCGGTCGACTCGGTGCTGATCCCCACCGGAGAGATCGCCGACGTCACGGGCACGCCCTTCGACTTCCGCCAGCCGCACGCCATCGGCGAGCGCATCGGCGCCGACAACGAGCAGCTGCGCAACGGCGCGGGCTACGACCACAACTGGGTCCTCGACCGCAAGACCGCGGACGGCATCGAGCCGGCGGCCACGGTCTGGGAACCCGCTTCGGGCCGCACGATCGAGGTGCTGACCGACCAGCCCGCCATGCAGTTCTACAGCGGCAACTTCTTCGACGGCAAAGCGAACGGCAAATACGGCAAACCGCTGCGCTACCGCGAATCGCTGGCGCTCGAAACGCAGAAGTATCCCGACAGCCCCAACCACGACAACTTCCCCTCGACCGTACTGCGTCCGGGCGAAGAATACACGCAGGTCTGCATCTACCGCTTCGGGGTGAAATAACGCCCGCCCCGGTGGAAACACACGAACGCCGCCGCAGGGGATCATCCCTTGCTGCGGCGTTTTCCGTCGGACCCGGAACGCCGGATTGTCTGCGAGCATCCGTCAGGCGAAGACGCCCTGCGCCGGAAATCCGCCCTACCGGCAGCTGAACGCGACGCTTCGGGAGGCCCCGTGCTCGTCGATCACCGTCAGGCGGTGACGCCCGGGAGCGGGCCGGACCGAAAGTTTGTGCTCCAGCGAGGTCGCGCCGAGATACCGGTCGTCGAGATGCCAGAACAGCACGGCGTTGCGGTCGCGGTGCACGGCCGTGAAGACGAGGCTCTGCTGCCGGCCTTCGAGCGACTTCGGGGCCACCAGCACGCGCCCCGGCTGCGGATAGATGATCTCGATGGGGTCGTTTCCCGCCCCGCGGCCCGACAGGCCGGGGTGCAGCGGCGGCAGCGGGAGGTAGTCCGGATGCTGTCTCCGGTAGTACCACTCCTGCGCGGGCGGCAGAATGAACATCGGCCTGCGGACGATGCGGGCCGGATCGCAGCAGTCGGTCGTCACGCGGTATTTCAGGTCGGGACTCAAATTGACGATCCGGTGATAGGGGCAGACCTCGCCCGGGGCGGCGGTCCGCGGAATCATCAGCGTATCGCGGTCGGGGCACACCTGCGAGGCCAGAAATCCGCTCTGGCGGCAGACCACGGCGGGTTCCAGATCGCCGTAAGGCTCTGCGAACCACTCGCTCCCGGGCAGCAGGCCAAACACCTCGAACAGGACGGGCGCAGCGTACCCCACGCCCGTCATCAGCGGCCGCCCTTCGCCCGAACAGTTCCCAACCCAGACGCCCACGGCGTAGTCGGGCGTCGCCCCGACGGCCCATGCGTCGCGGTTGCCGTAGCTCGTCCCGGTCTTCCAGCCGATCTTCTTCGACGAGGCGAAATACTGCCACTCGCCCTCCTCCTCGGGGCGCGTGACGCGGCTGATCGCCTCGAACATCAGCCACAGCGCACCCCGCGAGAGGGGAATGTCGCCGGCCGCAACGGTCTCGGCCGACGACGCGTCGTAGTGCGGCCGGCGGATCGTCTCCTGCCCGCCGAGTTTGGCCGCCATCAGCATATAGGCGGCCGTGAGGTCCCACAGCGTGATCTCCGCGCCGCCCAGGATCAGCGACAGCCCGTAATGGTCGGCGCTGCGGTCGATCGTGCGGAAACCCAGCCCCTGCACCAGCGACAGAAAATTCTCCCGGCCGTATTTGTCGAGCATCCGCACCGACGGGACGTTGAGCGAACACTCGACCACCCGGTCGGCGGGAACCGCGCCGTCGAACGTGCGGTTGTAGTTCTGCGGCGTGAAATCCCTGTAATAGGTCGGCACGTCGGGGAAAAGCATCGTCGGAAGCGCCGTGCCGTCGTCGAGCATCCCGGCGTAGAGGATCGGTTTGAGCACGCTGCCGCTGCTGCGCCGCGCGGGGATGACGTCGACGCCGGTTCCCGCACTCCGGTCCCCGGGGTCGTAGACGTTGCCGGCATAGGCCAGCACCTCCCCGCTCCGCACGTCCATCACCACGACGGCCAGGTTGTTGATCCGGTTGCCCCGGTACTGCGCGTTGTAACGCCGCGCCAAGGCGTTCACCCGCCCCTGAAGGTCGGCGTCGAGCGTCGAGCGCAGCGCCCCCGTGCGCATCTTGCCCAGCAGGTGCATCGCCTCCATCGGCATCGGTTCGGGAGCTTCGGGCAGCGGTTCCAGCTTGGCCAGGGCGCACGTCAGGGAGTCGATGTGCCCGCCGCTCCGGATGCGGTCGAGCAGCCTGTCGCGCTTCTCGCGCAGCCGTTCGCGGTTGCGCTTCATGTGGATCAGCGAAGGCGCGTTGGGCAGCACGGCGAGCAGGGCGCTTTCGGCCCACGAAAGGTCCCGCGCGCTGCGGCCGAAATAGTACCACGAAGCGCTCTCCAGCCCCACGACATTGCCGCCGAAGGGTGCATGGGCGGCATACAGGGCCAGGATCTCCTCCTTACTGCACCGCATTTCGAGCCGCAGCGCCAGCACCGCTTCGACGAACTTTTCGCCAAAGGTCCGGGGCTTCCCGCCGCGGCTCAAACGGATGGTCTGCATCGTGAGCGTGCTGGCGCCGCTCTCGATCCGCCCCGCCGCGAGGTTCTGCCCCACGGCGCGCGCCAGCGCCAGCGGATCGACTCCGAAATGACGGTCGAAACGCTTGTCCTCGTAGGTCGTGATTGCGGTGCGGAACTTCCCGGGCACGCTGTCCGTCGGAAAGAACCGCCACTGCCCGTCGGGGGCGACCTTCGCCGAAAGAAGCCGCCCGTCGCGGCTCCACACCGTCGCGGAGAACGGCTCGTCGAAGAGCGTCCGCGGCAGGGCGAGGAAAAAACCCGCGGCGAGCAGCAGGGTAAGCCCGACCGCGAGGAGGCAGATTCTTTTTTTCGACATCATTTTTGACATATTTTATATATCTTTGGTGAAAGATATGCGCACCCCGCCGTATCCAACGCAAAGTTACCTAAAAAAACGCACCATGAAACCATTCCGCGCCGCATTGTTTGCCCTCATCGTCCTGCTGTCCGCCGCATGCAGCCGCCCGGCGAGCGACATCGTCGAGTCGTCGACCAACGGACTGTCGGGCGTCCGGATGCCGGTTCAGGTGACCCTGCGCGAGGGCGTCGAACTGGCCGAAGACGACCTGGAGGACGCCGTATCGTTCACCCCGTCGGCCGACGTCGAAGTTTCCCGGCTGGGCGTGCGGACGCTGCGCATCGTCCCGAAATCGCCCCTGAAGAGCGACACCCGCTACAAGGTGGCGCTCGACGCATCGAAACTCACCGGCGGAAAGGCCAAAGGCGTCGCCGAGTTCGAATTCTCGACGCCGAAACTGCGTTTCTCCTACAACCCCTGCTGGTTGCAGCAGAGCGACGACCTGAAATACTACGTGCTGGTCGGCGAAACGGTCTCGTCGGATTACGCCGCCGACGACTACGTGGAGCAGCGGCTCAAGATCAAGGGACTTCTGAAACCCGAAGTGACCTGGACCCATTCGGAGGACGGCACGGTCCACAAATACCGGGTCGAAAACATCCCGACCCGCAGCGACGAAAGCTACAAGCTGACCCTCGACTTCGACCTCGACCCGAAGCGGAACGTCGAGATGGAGGTCCCCCGCAAGGGCGAATACATCGTACTGGACCACACCGTGCAGACCGAGCCGCTGGCCGTGGTCGTCACCTTCTCCGAGCCGCTCAAACCCAACCAGGATTTCAGGAACCTGATCCGCTTCGACCCGAAATTCCGGACCTCGGTCGACCGAAACCGCCTCTACATCTACCCCGAAACGCAACTCACGGGGAACTACGAGGTCGAAATCAGCCGCGAGGTGCAGAACAAGGCGGGGCGCCGACTCGACGAAAGCTACACCTTCACCGCGGCGCTGCCCTCGCAGGCCCCTGCGATCCGCTTCACGGGCAAAGGCTCCATCCTGCCCTCGTCCAACCGCATGAGCCTGCTGTTCGAATCGGTGAACTTCGCCCGGGCGCGGGTGCGCGTGCGGAAGATCTTCGCCAACAACCTGCTGCAATTCTTCCAGCGGAACTACTACGGCGACACCTATTTCTCCGACATGGAGTACGTCTCCCGCATCGTCCGCGACACGACCATCGACCTCGGAGACAAGGCCTCGACGCGGCTCAACCGCACCAACAGCTACTCGCTCGACCTCAGCCGCCTGATCACCGACAGCCGGAAGTCGATGTACCTGCTCGAAATCAAGGGCGTCGACCCGCTGATTCCGGTCGAGAGCAACGATTACGACTACTATTTCGGCGACTACCGGACCTACGCCGAGCGGTCGAAGGTCGTCATCCAGTCCGACATCGGCATCATCTGCAAGAGCAGCGGCGACGGGGAGCTGATCGTCTACACCACCGACCTGGTCTCGGCGCGCCCGAAAGGCAGCTGCAAGGTCCGGGCCTACGACCGCCAGAACCAGCAGCTGGCCGAAGCCGTCACCGACTCCGAAGGACGCGCCGTGCTGAAATGCGGGGACGAACCCTACACGGTGCTGGCCGAGGCTAACGGCGACGCGGCCTTCGTCCGGGTGGAGCGGGGCGCGGCGCTTTCGTTGAGCAATTTCGACGTGGGCGGCACGACCGACACGAAGGGGATAAAGGGCTATCTGTTCGGCGAACGGGGCGTCTGGCGCCCGGGCGACGAAATTTACCTCACGCTGATCGTCGCCTCGGACAACCCGCTGCCGGAGAACCACCCGGCGTCGCTGGAGTTCTACAACCCCAACGGGCAGTTGGTGCAGTCGGCGGTCAGCAGCGGTTCCACGGACGGAATCCATACGTTCAAATTACGGACGACGCCCGCCTCCCCCACGGGAATCTGGCGCGCGAAAGCGACCTTCGGCGGCGCGACGTTCGAGAAAAACATCCGCGTGGACGCCGTCAAGCCCAACCGGATGAAGATCGAGATGCGCCTCGGCGACGGACAGACCGTCGACGCGAAGGAGTTCACCGGCCGGCTGACGGCCCGGTGGCTGCACGGCGCACCGGCCGCAGGATCGAAAGTCACGCTCCAGGCGCAGCTGTCGCAGATTCCGACGCGCTTCAAGGGCTACCCCGACTATTCGTTCGACGACGCCACGAAGCAGTTCGCCCCCGAGGAGCGGGAGATCGTCTCCGGCACGACCGGCGCCGACGGCGCGCTGCAACTGACCACCGACCGGCTCTCCTCGCTGGAAGGGTTGAGTCCGGGGATGCTGAACGGCAAATTCACCGTCAAGGTCTTCGAAAAGAGCGGCGATTTCAGCGTCGACCAGCAGATCGCGGCCGTCTCGCCCTACGACGCCTATTTCGGAATCGGCGTAACCGCCCAACAAAGCGACTGGGGCGAGGAGTACCTCGACAGCAAACGCGACCATGCGCTGCGGCTCGTCCTGCTCGACGCCCGGGGCCGCCCCGCGACGGGCACGGAGGAGGCGACCGTGACGGTTTACAGGATGAGTTCCTACTGGTGGTGGGACGCCTCGTCGGCGGCTTCCCAGGCCCGCTACGCCAAAAGCGCGCTCAACGCCCAGTACAAAACCCTGCGGGCCACCCTCTCGAACGGCACGGGACAGGTCACGATGCGCTGGAGCGCGGGCGATTACGGCTACTACCTCATCCGCGTGACGGGCGCGCGACAGGCGCATTCGGCGACGTGCGTCGTCTGCGTGTCGTCGTCCGATCACCGGGGCGGCATCTCCTCGGTGACCGACGCCGCGACACGCCTGGCCATCGCCCGCGACAAGGACAAATACGTGCCGGGCGACAAGGCCAAGATCACCATCCCTTCGTCCCCGGGCGCCCGGGCCTTGGTGAGCGTCGAGAGCGGCAGCTTCGTCCGCGAAAGCCGCTGGATAGCGTGCACCGACCGGCAGACCTCCTTCGAGATTCCCGTCAGGGAGGGCATGGCCCCGAACGTCTACGTCTCGGTGACCCTCGTCCAACCCCACGGCAACACGCTCAACGACGCGCCGATCAGGCTGTTCGGCGTTCTGCGGCTTCCGGTCGAGGACGCCGGCACGCGCCTTGCGCCCGTCGTCGAGATGCCCGAATCGGTGAAACCCGAGTCGGAAATCACGATCCGGGTCCGCGAGCGGAACGGCAGGCGGATGAGCTACGTGCTGGCGCTGGTCGACGAGGGACTGCTGGGGCTGACGCGTTTCAGGACGCCCGACCCCTACCTCTATTTCAACGCCACCGAAGCGCTGGGCGTCCGCACGTGGGACCTGTTCGACCATGTCATCGGCGCCTACGGCGGCCGCATCGAGCAGCTGTTCGCCATCGGCGGCGACGCCGAGCAGCCGAACACCGGAGCGCTCCGGGCGCAGCGGTTCAAACCCGTCGTGCGGTTCCTCGGCGCCGAGAAGCTGGGCGCCGGGAAGACCAACACCCACAAGATCGCGCTGCCGCCCTACTTCGGGTCGGTGCGCGTGATGGTCGTAGCGTCCAACGGCCGCGCCTTCGGCTCCGCGGCGAAGGAGGTCGCCGTGAAAAAACCGCTTCTGGTGCAGGCGACCCTGCCCCGCGTGGTCTCCACGGAGGAGGAGATCGAACTTCCGGTCACGGTCTTCGCCCTCGAAAAAGGGGTCGGCAAAACCGACGTCCGGGTGAGCGTGAACGAAGCGTTCTCCGTGGTCGGGCCGCAGAGCCGGAGCGTCGTCCTCGGCGACGAGGGCGAACAGGTCGTCACCTTCCGGCTCAAGGCGGGCCGGCAGACCGGAATCGGGAAGGTCCGCGTCACGGCGGCCTCTTCCGGCGACAACTCCGCCTCGGAGATCGAGATCGACGTGCGGGAGCCGAATCCCTACGTCACGACCTCGGAAGAGCACATCCTCCAGCCGGGCGAAACGGTCTCCGTCAAGCCCCTGAAAGCCTCCGGAACGGCCCGTCTGGAGCTTTCGTCGATTCCTCCGATCGACCTTTCGCGCCGCCTCGAATACCTCGTGCGCTACCCCCACGGCTGCATCGAGCAGATCACCTCGGGAGCCTTCCCGCAACTCTACCTACACTCCATAGCCGAGTGCGACGAAGAGATGTTACAGGACATCGACCGCAATATCAAGAGCGTCCTGTCGCGGCTGGGCGGCTATCAGCTCTCCAACGGCGCATTCGCCTACTGGAGCGGCGGAACTTCGCCTTCGGAATGGGGCACGGCCTACGCGGTCCATTTCATGGCCGAAGCCGCGAAATACGGCTACGCCGTCGACCGGACGACGCTCGAACGCGCACTCAAATACCTGCGCGGCAACACCTTCGACAATCCGCTGACGCTGGCCTACGCACAATACGTCCTCGCACTGGCCGGCACGCCCGACCGGGGCGCCATGAACCGCCTGCGGGAGAGGTCGGCGCAGGCCGGCAGCGACGCGCGATGGCTGCTGGCCGCAGCCTACGCCCTCGACGGCAACCGGAAGGTGGCCGAAGAGCTGACCGCACAGACCGCCGGCACGGCGGCTCCGAAGGCCGACCCCTACGACGGAACCTATAACAGTCCCGAACGGCAGATGGCGATCGTGCTGATGACGCAGACGCTGCTCGGACAGCGCGAAGCGGCGTTCCGCACGGCCCTCAAAATGTCCGACATCCTGAAGAAGGACAAGTGGTTAAGTACGCAGTCGACGGCCTGGATGCTCAACACGCTGGCGAATTTCGCCTCCACGGGACAGACGGGGATCGACGCCCGGATCGGCCGGGAACCGATCCGAAGCGCCAAGTCGATCGCCTCCATGCCGCTCACCGCCCCAACCGAAGTGAAGAACACCGGCACGGGCAGCCTCCATCTGGTCGTGAGCCAGAGCTACACGCCCGGCAAGGGCGAGGAGGCGGAAGCCGCAAGCAGCCTGAAGATCGACGTCCGCTACCGGGACATGAACGGCGCGCCGCTCGACCCGCGGTCGGTCGCCGTGTCGACGGACTTCTACGCCGTGGTGACGGTCACGAACACCAGCGGCTACGAGCGTTACGCCGACCTGGCCCTGACGCACATCGTCCCGGCAGGCTGGGAGATCACCTCCGAACGGGACCTTTCGACGGTCACCTACCAGGACATCCGCGACGACCGGGTTTTGAGCTACTTCGACCTCCGGAGCGGCGAAAGCAAGGAGATCCCGATCAAACTCACGGCGACCTACAAGGGCCGCTACTACCTCCCCTCGGTCTGCTGCGAGGCGATGTACGACAACTCGGTGCGAGCGCTCCGGAAGGGCGAATGGGTCGAGGTCGTCGGGCAGACGCCGGCCGGAAACTGAACGACACGGCCCTGAAATAACGGAACATCCCCGTAATGCATGCGCATTACGGGGATGTTTTTACGGACCGGACGGCTATTCGTCCTTGCCTTCGAAGAAATAGGTGGCGTAGTTCAGCCCTGCGGCATCGTAGCACTTGCGCAGGGAGTTCATGCGGTGTTTGAAGTCGTCGAAATCCTTGCGGTCGTAGGACCAGCCCACCTCGGCGATGGCGGCCAGACGCGGCAGCAGCATGTGCTTCAGGTGCGGGAACGTGGCGATATACTCGGTCCACAGGTTGCCCTGCACGCCGAGGATGTAGGCACGCTCCCCGGGCGTAAGCTGGTCGTAGGGGTCCAGTTCGTAGACCTTGCGCATCGGGACATAGCCGCCGATGGCCATCGGCTCCTTCGTCGGGGTCTTGGTCTGGTAGTAGTCCAGGTAGCAATGGACATTGGGCGCCATGATGACGTGGTTGCCGGCCTTGGCCGCCGCAATGCCGCCCTTCGAGCCGCGCCACGACATGACGGTCGCCGTGGGCGAAACGCCGCCTTCGAGAATCTCGTCCCAGCCGATGATCTTCCGGCCGTGCTCGCGGAGCCACTTCTCCATGCGGCGCACCGTGTAGCTCTGAAGCTCGAACTCGTCCTTCAGCCCCTCGGTCCGGATGCGCTCCTGACACAGCGGGCACTGTTTCCAGCTGTCCTTCGGACACTCGTCGCCACCGATGTGGATGAACTCCGAGGGAAAGAGTTCGAGCACCTCGGCGAAGACGTTCTGCAGAAACTCGAACGTCGTCTCCTTGCCCGGGCAGAAGACCTCTTTGCTGATGCCCCAGCGTCGGCGCACCTCGTAGCCCTCGCCCTTGCAGCCCAGCCACGGATAGGAGGTGAGCGCCGCGACGGCATGCCCCGGAAGTTCGATTTCGGGAATCACCGTGACATAGCGGTCGGCGGCGTATTTCACGATCTCACGGATCTGCTTCTGCGTGTAATAGCCGCCGTGAGGCGTCTTGTCATACTCGCTCGAGGTGTGATGGTGGCCGATGAGCGTCTCCCCGCGCACCGATCCCACTCGCGTCAGCTCGGGGTATTTTTTGATCTCGATACGCCAGCCCTGATCGTCGGTCAGGTGCCAGTGGAACTTGTTGAGCTTGTGTATGGCGAGGATGTCGATATACTCCTTGACCTCGTCCACCGTCCAGAAATGACGGCAGGGATCGAGCATGCCCCCGCGGTGGGCGAAATAGGGTTTGTCGCTGACCGTCACGGCGGGCACGACGCCTTCGCCGTCGATGACCAGCTGGCGCAGGCTTTGCAGGCCGTGGAAGACGCCCTGCGGCGTTCCGCCGCGCACCTCGACGCCCGAAGGAGTCACGGCGAGCGTATAGGCCTCGGCCTCCAGCGAGCCGTCCACCGCCAGACGGACGTCGCCCTCGGCGGCGGTTTTCATCACCCCTCCGACGACAGGCGCGACCTCCCCGGCGAAAATCCGGGCCGAGCGGCGCAGTTCGGCATTCTTGCCGACGCCGATCACGGTCGACGCGGTTACGGTGAACGTCCCCGCGCCGGGTGTCACCGAGAGGGGTTTGGGAACGATGTTGACCTCGGGTCCCGCCCCGAAGGCCGCGCACGACAGACCGACGGCGCACAGCGAAAAAAAGAGTCTCTTCATATTGATTCAGGTTATGGTTGAAATTGTGGTTTCAGCGGAAATTCGTGCGTATGGACCGTCTTGTCGCGGGGACCGGCGATCCGTACGCGGATCAGGCTGTCGGCGACATCGCAGCGCACGCAGCTTCGGTTGTCGTTGACCACGATCGGGAACTTCGCGTCCCGTTCCCCGGCGGGATGGAACGAATAACGGTGGTCGTGGCCGCAGAGCATCAGGTCGATCCCGGCCTCGTTGAGCACCGGCACGAAGAGTTCGTTCAGGTGGACGCTCCCGTGCCAGGCCCCGGTCGCAGGCGGGATATGGAGCAGGACGATGCGCGCCGAAGCCGTGAGGAACTCCTCCGAGCGCACGGCCTTTTTCAGCCACGCGCACTCCTCGGCGCGGTAGGCGTCGTAATCGGCCAGCCCGTTGTACTCCGCATGGTCGTCGGGCTTGTCCTCGCCGCAGTCGAGCAGCAGGATACAGACGTCGCCGTAGCGATAAATGCCGTAGAACCGCCCGTCCCGCCCGGGAAAATAATCCCCGAGGCTGTCGGCGAAGACGCCGCGCGTCTCGTGGTTGCCGCGGGTGAAGAGAATCGGCGTCCCGGCAGCGAAAAGCGCGGCCGAAGCGTCGAGGTAGTCCTTGAAAAGCTGCTCCCCGCTCTCGACGCTGCTCGACATGTCGCCGTTGAAAGCCACGAATCCCAGTTCGGAAAAGTCCACGCGTTTGCAGAGCCGGGTCAGGACGTCGGCCTTGCCGTGGATGTCGTTCAGCACGAGGAACGAGCATCCGGAACCCGCAGCCGGAAAGGTGCGGAACCCGTAGGCCCGGCGCCGCGACGCATCGGCGCCGACAGTCTTTCCATAGGTGACGTTGTTGACGTCGGGCCACGACTGAACCTCCTGCGAAAAGATCCGGTAACGGTAGTCGGTCCCGGGTTGCAGCCCCCGGACACGAACGGCGTGCAGCGTCCTGCCGGCCAGCTTGCGGCCGGCGACGGTCTGGTAATGGCGCGGCGGCGGTGCGGGCGCAAGGCTGTCGGCGGGCGACGCCTCGACCCACGAAAGCGCGGGCCTGTTGGTGGTCCAGACCACCGTCACTCCGTCCTGCGACATGTCGCACAGGTAAGGCCCGTGCGTAATTCGGAATTCCTGTGCGGCGGCCGTCAGTGCGAAGGCCAGTCCCGCAAACACGAAAAGCAGTTTCTTCATCCCATTTCCGGTTGATCGCCTCGTCGGCAAAGGCTTCGGTCCCCACGCAGGCGGGAGGCCGGATTTTACGCTACGCAAGATAGCGATTATTCGCGAAACCGCCGCATTAATGACAAAAAAAGGAGGCGAATCGTTTTCCGTTCGCCTCCTTTTCGTTATTTTTCCGCGTCTATTTTATCCGTTTGAGAAGTCTCTCCTTGCAGTCGGAGTCCTTGAGCATGGCCACGAAATAGCGGGCGTCGGCCCGGTTCGCCGCCGAAGGGTCGGCCTCGTAAACCGCCACGAAATGTTCGGCGTGCGCGACCAGGGCATGCCGGCAATCGAAATTGACCATCAACGCCTCCGCCCCGTCATCCGCCGTCCGGCCCCGGCCCCACGAAAGCCCCGTGACCGTTTCACCGCCGCCGACCGCCGTGCAGGCTCCGGGATCGACGCCCAGAAGATTGATCGTCAGCGAAGGATAATAGAAATAGAGTCCGCCGGGCATCTCGACCGTCAGCGTGAGCGTGTTTTCCGTCACCCGCGCGTTTACGACGGCATGATGTCGCAGATAGTTGTATTCGAAATACTCCTCGGCCGCAGGCATCCACAGGCAATCCTCGCCATCCCGGCCGTAGGTGTTGTTGAGCCACAGCAGCATCTCGGACCAGAAACGGTCGGTGCCGTGCACGCCGATATTCACCGCTTCGCGCTCCTCCACGGGTCGGGCCATCTGCGCCTCGATCACCGCCGGAATCGCCGCCGGCAGCCACAGTCCCCGCTCGATGCGCGTTCGCAGCAGATCGCCGTTCACGGCAAAAGGCCGGAGCTTCTCACCGCCCGACTGCAGGAAAATCGTCTGGATCGGATCGTAGCCCTCCGCCGCCGCGACATAAGCCTTGTTGCCGTTGGGTTCGATCAGCATCTTGCAGCCGCGTCCCGCGAGGCGGTCGAGGACGATCCGCTGCGAGGAGACGAAGTGCGCACGGATCGAGTCGGGCACATCGACCGACAGCGTGTTCACATCGTGGAAGGCGATTCCGACCCCGTAGTTGAGCATCTCGATCACATCGTCCCACATCAACCCCGCCCGCATGAAAAAGCGGTAATAGTTCTCCGTAAAGCCCGGCCGCACCACAGCCTTGTCATCCATATAGTCCCACTCGGGGGAAATGGCGGTGGTAAAGGAGAAGCGCACTTCGCGTCCCGTCCCGTCGGTCGAGCCCAGCGCCTTGCCGAAAGAGTAGGTATCGGGCGGCATATCCCCGCCGCGCAGATGCGGCGCATTGTAGAAATAAGTATCCGAAAGGGGACGTCCGTTGATCGCGGCCCACGTGGTCGAGAAAGCCGCCTGCTTGCAGTCGTCCTGTGTCAGGAGCAGCAGCAGCGACTTGTTGTATTTCAGGGGAGGAATTTCGATACGCGCCGCCGAAAGATCGGTCCCCGGCCCGAACGACAGCGCGATCTCGGCCGTTATCTGCCCGGGTTCATCGCCGAAGGGATAGAGGTATTCCGTCGGGGGGGGGGAATCGGGATTGTCCGGCTCCTCGGGATTCTGCGTCCCCGGTTTCGGCATCTTGACGCATCCCGCCAGCAGCAGGATCGCCGAAGCGGCGAACAGCGAGTGTCTTATCGGGCTTGTTTTCATGGAACAAAGATAGGAAAAAATAGAACGGGTGCAACACGGGATGGCAAATGGTTCCGCAGAACCTTCCGGCCGGAAAAAGCATCGTTACGACCCCAAAACAGAGCGAATCGGAAATATCAGCGTCTCTTCGGCGCCTTTTTCTTTTTGCGCACCGACCAGCCGAAATGACCCAACGCCTCGCCCAGCGCGAAATACTCGCCGTGGGAGTAGACGATCGGATCGGCCCGTTCGAGGCAGAACCGCCCCGTCGCCGGATCTATGTAGGCCTCGTCGGCCTGAACGCCGACCACCTCGGCCAGGAACATGTCGTGCGTCCCGAGCGGCAGCACCTGCCGGACACGGCATTCGATGTTGACGGGTGATTCGGCAATCAGGGGTGCGGCGACCTTTTCCGACGGCACGGCCGTCAGGCCCATCTCGCGGAATTTGTCGAAGTCGCGGCCCGAGCGCACCCCGCACCAGTCCGCGGCGCGCGCCAGACGGCGCGTCGTGAGGTTGATGACGAACTCGCCCGTACGGCTGATAATCGCGTGGGAATGGCGTTCGGGACGCACCGAGATAAAGCACATCGGCGGGTCGGAACAGACCGTTCCGGTCCACGCCACGGTCAGCATGTTATACTCCTCGGGCGCCGCGCCGCAGCTCACCAGCACCGCCGGCAGCGGATAAAGCACCGTCCCCGGTTTCCAGCTCTGTTTCATATTGCTTCCATTTTGGGACAAAGGTAAAGGTTTTTCCCTATCTTTGGAGCCGTGACGACACTTTTCAGTGCGCGCTCGTCCTTGCTGCGCCGAATACGATCCGGTTTTGCACCGTATCCGGCTTTTATGTACCTTTGCTCACGTATGATCGCCGATTTCGTCCGATACCTCGAAGCCGAACGCCGCTACTCGCCGCTCACGGTCCGCAACTACCGCCACGACGTGGAGCAGTTCCTCGCGTGGCTGGGGGTCGACGACGCACGGTTCGAACCGCAGCGGATCACCACGGACGACATCCGCGAATGGATTCTCTACCGCACCGAAACGGGCCGCGTGAGCGCCGCCTCGATGAACCGCGAGATTTCGTCGCTGCGTGCGCTGTTCCGCTGGCTGCTCCGCACGGGAGCCGTCGGCCGCGACGTCGTGCATCCGATCCCCTCGCTGCGGACTTCGCTGCGGCTGCCGGCCTTCGTCCCCGAAAGCCGCATGAACGGCATCGTCAGCGAATGCGAATGCGACAGCGAGGACTTCGTCCGCGAGCGCAATTCGCTGATCATACTTCTCCTCTACACCTGCGGCCTGCGCCTGGCGGAACTGGTCGGCATCGACCGCGACGATTTCTCCGCGGACTTCTCGTCGCTGCGCATCCGGGGCAAGGGAGACAAGGAGCGGATAGTCCCGATACTCGAATTCGTGCGCGAAAAGATTTTACATTACATCGGGTTAATTGAGAGGCAAAATATTTGCATTTCATCGGAAAAAGCACTATTTTTAACACACAAAGGGAAACGCATATCCCGGACGGCGGTGTACCGAACGGTGCAGGAAGAACTGGACAGGGCGGGCGTACAGGGCAAGAAAAGCCCCCATGTGCTGCGGCACACATTCGCCACCCACCTTCTGAACGGCGGCGCCGATATGCGTGAAATACAGGAACTCCTCGGGCACGCCTCGTTGCAGGCCACACAGGTCTACACGCACAACAGCATCGCCAGGCTCCGGGAGATTTACGCGAAGGCCCATCCCCGCGAAAAGGGAGGCAAATGATTAACTTTTATAAACTGTAAGGCTATGAACGTACAGATTCAATCCGTGAAATTCGACGCCGACAAACGGCTCGTCGAATTCGTGAATGCCAAAATGGCGAAGTTGGACCGCTTTGCGGAGCGCTCGACCGGAGCCGAGGTCATTCTCAAACTCGATAAGGACCACGAAAAAGGAAATAAATTCGCAACCATCACGCTGCACATGCCCGGCGAAGACCTGGTGGCCTGCCACCAGTCGAAAGCCTTCGAGGAGTCGGTCGACGAAGCCATCGACGCCCTGAAACGCCAGCTGGACAAATTCAAGGCGAAATTCGAGAAATAAAAACCCCACCAACCTTTAATACCTTAACTAACCAACGCCGCGACGGCCGCCTTTCGATAAGGCGGCCGTCGCATTTTTTCGGGAGCAGGACAAAGAAAGGAAGAACCCGGTCCGAATACCCTACCTACTCACCGTCCCGCTCCCTGCGGGCTTCGGTCCGGGCACATGGTTTCCAATCAATAGACCCACTCGAAATCGTCGACTTGCATCGTATTGGTCGAACAACCCGTCAGGTAGTCGCCGCGCACGCTCGTAGCGCACGAAATCACCAGCGAGAACGGAGCCGAAGCGGGATTGGCAGCATCTTTTGCATACCAGTTGAACGGGAGCGTCGCCTCGACCCAGCCGGTTGCAGTCTGCGTAATGACCAGATCGCCATAGCCGAGAATCGTCCCTTCATCGAGGCTCGTTTTCACAGCCGGGTCCCACATACCCGCGGGCTCCGTCATACCCGAGGTCACGCCGTGCTGTGCCTTCCAGTTAACGACGGCCACGAAAATACGCGCGCGGTCGGGCTGGTCCTTATAGCTGTCTTTGTCGGGGTCGTACGAACCCACTTTGTCGATCTTGCCGACCTGCGCCTTGTAACGAACCTTCAAGGCGCGGGGACGGGCCGTCCAGGCATAGGGCTTACCGAAATTGACCGTTCCGGAAAGACCCGTGTAATTGAAATCGCCGGTGAACATATTCCCCGGGGCAAACACGAGGCCCATCACCATTTGCGCGGAAAGAATCGCCGTTCCGGCCTCCGTTTCATCCTGACGGCAGAGCGGCGTAAAGATTTTGGGAGTGCCGTCATCGTTGTATTGTTCGAGGAACATATTGTTGCCGCTGTCCCATACACTATTACCTTCGGCATTGGGATAGGTAATCGGCCAGAAAGTCTTGCCGTCAGTGGTCATCTGTTTCTTCGACCAGCCCGACATGTCGCCGTTGGGAATCTTATCCCCGGCCGCCGTGGCGAACTCCTTGCTGTCGACGGTCTGCCCGTCTTTTGCGATACGCACTTCGTAGTTCGTGGCGGCAAAAACGCCCGTACCGGCCTTAATCGTATGAACATCGAGTCCCGCCGCATTTTTCGACGTTTCGTAAACCGGAGCGAGGCGGTATTTCGAACCTTCGACGAGCACGGCGTCGGTCCAGTCGGCGGCGCCCTTTACGCGATACTGCACGCTGCCGCCATCGGGAACATTCGCAGCCGTAACGGTCGCGGTATTGGCCCACAGATCGGCATCGTTGTTATAGGCCAGAGCCGCCTTGCCCGTCAGGTGGCAGGTCAGGGTTTTGGTCGTGCTCTTGCCCTTCGCATCGGTCACCTTCAGAATGAATTTGTGATCCGAGGTTTCATTGTAAATCTGCGCGATCATCGGGACAAGCGCCGAAATATCGAACGTCAGGGCCGTTTTGCCCGAAACCGCCTCCCCCGAAGGGAACCCGAGCGCACCGAGTGCCTCGGCCATGCTGCCGGGATTCACGAGGTTCAGCTCGGCAGCCAGACCTACCGCTGCGAGCATTTCGGCCGTCAGAGCCGGCGAGTCGATCGTAACCGTGAAGCCCGCAATCGCTCCGGGAGCCGTCACGCCGATCTTGACCGACATCGGATTCGTGATCTCCTGCGGCTGGTCGATGTCCCCGCCGTCCAATGCAATGGTCGGAGCCGCGGTCAGGTGACACGTGAGGGTCTTGGTGGTGCTTTGCCCTTTCGCATCGGTCACCTTCAAGATGAACTTATGGTCCGAGGTCTCTTCATAAATCGCTGCGATCATCGGGACAAGCGCCGAAATATCGAATGTCAGGGCCGTTTTGCCCGAAACCGCCTCTCCCGAAGGGAACCCGAGCGCACCGAGCGCCTCGGCCATGCTGCCGGGATTCACGAGATTCAGCTCGGTAGCCAAACCTGCCGTTGCGAGCATTTCGGCCGTCAGAGCCGGCGAGTCGATCGTAACCGTGAAGCCCGCAATCGCTCCGGGAGCCGTCACCGATACCTTGACCGACATCGGATTCGTGATCTCCTGCGGCTGGTCGATGTCACCGCCGTCCAATGCAATAGTCGGAACAGCGGGGGGGGGCGTCTCATCGTCCGTACCGTCATCCCCGCACGCCACGAAAAGGGCAGCCATCATGGCCATAGCCATGGTCATAGACACTAATTTTTTCATAATTATACTATTAAAATAAAAACTCTATTTGCAATTTTGAAGCAAAAATAGAGGACCGGCGCGACGGCGGCAAATTAATTCAACGAACCCCGGGACAATCATCACCAACAGGCCTTTTTCAATAACGAACAGAATCGGCGCGCAGAGGGGAACAGACCGGAGGAAAAGGCGACAGGGGTTAAAACAGCCGGAGAGAGGACGGAAATCCGAAACAAAAAAAACGGCCGCACTTGCGTGCAGCCGTCGATTTGGTAGTGGATAGGGGATTCGAACCCCTATGTCATGCGTGAGAGGCATGTATCCTAACCCTTAGATGAATCCACCGGTTTGGTTTTGTGGTGCAAAGATAACGCCTTCTTTCGAAACTCCAAAATTTTCCGGCAAAATCTGTGATTTTTTTCGTTTTTGGGCGTCGCAAATGCTTTTTGAGCTATCTTTACAGATAGACATAAAAACGTATCGCCATGAAATTCCCCATCCTCGCCCTCCTGGCTGCCGCCGCTCTGACGGCCGGGTCCTGCACGAAACGCCCTGTCCGGCCGCAGTTCACCGTCGTAAGCACCGACTCGCTGATCAGCGGGAACGGCTTCTCCTGCGATTTCGAATATCGCTTCGCTTCGATCGCCAACGCCCAGGACTCCCCCGCCCTCGCAGCGATCGAACGAATGAACATCGACCGTTTTTTCGACCTGGAGAATTTCGAAGGGACGCCCGAAGAGGCGGCTTCGGCCGCGATCCGTCAGGTTACCAGCGACATGACGCCTCCCGGGAATACACCAAAAAGCACCGTCCGTCCGGCATGGGAAGGCGAAATCTCCGTCGAATCCGAAGGATCGGTCGTCGACACGCTCCTTTGCTACGTGATCACGCGGGCAAGTTACACGGGCGGAGCGCACGGCATCTACGGCACGGAATGTTACAACTATTCGCTGGCGGGCGGTTACGAAATCACGACGGCCGACCTGTTCACCGAAACGCAGCTGGAGCGGCTCAACCGGCTGATCCGCGAAGATATATACGAACAATACGGGGTCCGGAGCGACGAAGAGCTGGAAACGAAGGGTTTTTTCCCGGAATACATCGGTGTAACGGAGAATTTCCTCGTCACGCCCGAAGGCATCACGTTCTACTACAATCCCTACGACATCGGATGTTACGCGCTCGGGAGCGTCGAGGTGAGCGTGAGCCGCGAACAGCTGGCCGGACTCTGACGGTCAGGCCCTGCAAGGAAAAGAAAAAAGGTCCGAGTCTCACGACTAGGACCTTCTTTTTCGGCGGGGAACCACCCCCTCCGAAAATGAGGTTCAATCGGAGGTATTCGACCGCGGAGCGAGTACCGCCCCTCTGGTCTTAGCAACGGACAACCCGTTACAACCTGCCGATTTCCTCAACCAACCTAAAACTACTAACCTAAATGAACCTTAAAACTTCACTGCAAAGATAAAGGGGATTTTTCAATTACGCAAATATTTTACGAATATATTAAATATATTTAACAATTTGGTAACATTGATCCCCCGATAAAGCTACTTACCCGATTAAGTAGCTACTCTCGCAAGTGTTTAATCCTAAACGCATTCAACGCGGCGCCACGGCCTGAAAACCCCGATCGACGGAATTTTCCGGAAAATGGAACCGGCCAATCGGGTTGAACGAAAAAACGGGCAAAACCCGGGAAGACCGAAACGGAGGTCCGGAAAATTCCGGACGCACGAAAAGAGAGGCGCCCGGAAGCGGGCATAAAAAAAGCGCCTTCCGAAAAGACGCAAAAAAAAAGGAAACCTGGAACCGGACCGCAGTCCGTCTTTCCCAGTTTCCTCACCAACCTAAAACTACTAACCTAAATGAACCTTAAAACTTCACTGCAAAGATAAGGCGAAAAAACCATCCGCGCAAGCTTTTATTAAAATAATTTTCAAATTTTTTGAGTTTTTTTAATATCACCAGCCGGCAAGAATTCATACGCCCATGTAAATCAACCACATAACACCCTCGCAACCCAAACCTCAAAAAACTTTTTTCCACCCGGTATGCAGTATCGGCCGAAAAGCGCATTTATATATATAAAAAGAGCGATATGACGATCATAACGGATAAATTGCTACTTTTGCAAAATGATTTCAGCAACGTCATTTTCTTTTCGGCCAGAATCTCCCCGCGCAACACCCCGGCAGAGATTTTGCACACTCGCTATTGCCCATCCTCGAACTCCTAACCTAACCAATAGTTTTACAGTACGATGACAGTATCGTTGATCATTTCCACTTACAACTGGCCTCGGGCGCTTTACCTTTGCCTCGACAGCGTGATGCAACAGACCGTCATGCCCTCCGAAATCCTGATTGCGGACGACGGATCGGGCATGAGCACCCGCGATGTCGTAAAGCACTTCGAGAACATCTCGCCGGTTCCCGTGCGCCATATCTGGCACGAGGATAACGGTTTCCGCCTGGCGGCCATCCGCAACAAAGCCATTGCCGCCAGCAAAGGAAAATACATTATCCAGATCGACGGCGACCTGATCCTGCAACGGAATTTCATTCAGGACCACATGCTTTTCGCCCGGGAAGGATGCTTCGTCACCGGCTCCCGGGGCATCATCACCGAACTGCTGACCCGCAAGGTGCTCAGCGGGGAGATCACATCGCTGTCCCCGCTGATGAAAGGCATCCGCAGCAGCAACAATGTCGTACGAATCCCGATCATGTCGATACTCTACCATACGTTCGGCCCGACCCGCGCTCCCCGTGGGTGCAATATGGCATTCTGGCGCAACGACCTGATTCGCGTAAACGGCTACGACGAAGATTTCAAGGGCTGGGGATTCGAGGACGCCGAATTATGCATACGGCTCAACAACAGCGAGATACATCAGCGATGCATGAAATTCCGGGGCGTTGCTTTCCACCTCCATCACAACCAGGCGGAACGTTCGGGCTGCAACAGCAACGAGCAGCGTTACAAAGACAGCATCCGCTGCCACCGGACCCGCTGCGAGAAGGGGCTCGACCGGCATCTTACCCCGAAAATATCCTACGAGATCGGCAGAGGGTCGGCCATCGTCATCGGCGGCTGACCCGGTCGCAGCGAATTCGCCGCGCGCTACTTTTCGAACGATGACTTTTCGGGGAAACGGGTGTCGAGAAACGTCCGGACCCGGATACGGTCTTCGTCGGTCATACGCACGTCGTCGTTCAGGCAGAACAACGACGGATCATATTTCTCCATAATAGACTCAAGATTAGGCAGATAAGCCGGGATGCAACGCGAATCGCTGCCGCAACCCGCGCCGAAAGCCGCACGAAGCAGCCGCAAGGGGTTGCGCAGTTTGTTGAAGCGGGTCACCTTGCGCAGTGAGGCGCGTCCGCGCGCCAACGCATCGTAGAGCACCAGGGCACGCTGCCAGTCGTCGCGCGAACGGAACCGGGCGTGCTTCGTATGCTCCAGTTCGGCCCGGAAGGTCTCGCAGCATTCGAGAAAATCGCTGCGGCGGTAAGC
>QWCY01001042.1_pt1 | contig 42752 bp, 32 predicted proteins | sample 1972631 | NCBI WGS metagenome assembly QWCY01 (sample SAMN09866696, study PRJNA288562) | Human gut metagenome isolate pre1_stool, whole genome shotgun sequencing... | isolation source: gut | host: Homo sapiens | place: USA: California
ATAAATAATGATTAATGTTTAATGATCAATGCCATGTACATAATAGTACAGCCCATTGATCATTAAACATTGATCATTAAACATTAATCATTAATCGTTAATCATTAAACATTAATTTTAAAGATGGAACAGAAAACAAGAATTAAAGGAAACGTCCACTATGTAGGAGTAAACGACCGTAATAAACATCTCTTTGAGGGGATGTGGCCGCTGCCATACGGAGTTTCATATAACTCTTATCTGATTGATGATGAAATGGTAGCTTTGGTCGATACAGTAGATATCTGCTATTTTGAGGTTTTTCTTCACAAAATAAAGCAAGTAATAGGTGACCGTCCTATCAACTACTTAATTATAAATCATATGGAACCGGACCATTCGGGCTCCATCCGGCTGATCAAACAACATTATCCTGATATCGTAATTGTAGGCAATAAGCAAACCTTCGGCATGATTGAAGGCTTCTATGGGGTAACAGGTGAACAATATCTGGTGAAAGACGGTGACTTCCTTGCATTGGGAAAACATAAACTTCGTTTTTATCTCACTCCAATGGTGCATTGGCCGGAGACAATGATGACTTTTGACGAAACGGATGGCATTCTTTTCTCCGGAGATGGATTTGGCTGTTTTGGTACGTTGGATGGTGGTTTCCTCGATACCCGTATCAATACAGATCACTATTGGGATGAAATGGTGCGTTACTATTCTAATATAGTAGGAAAATATGGTAACCCCGTACAAAAGGCTTTGCAAAAACTGGGCGGACTGCCTGTCTCTGTAATTTGCTCTACTCATGGTCCGGTGTGGACCGATAATATTCCGAAGGTAATAGGTATCTATGATAAACTGAGTCGGTATGATGCCGATGAGGGTGTGGTCATTGCCTATGGAAGTATGTACGGCAATACCGAGCAAATGGCCGAAGCTATTGCTGCGGAACTGTCGGCACAAGGTATTAAAAATATCGTAATGCATAACGTAAGCAAGACCAATGCGTCTTACATCCTGGCAGATATCTTTAAATATAAAGGGTTGATCATCGGTTCGCCGACGTATAGTAACCAGATATTTCCGGAAATAGAGTCTTTACTTTCGAAGATATTGATACGTGAGCTGAAGGGACGTTACCTGGGATTGTTTGGTTCTTTCACCTGGGCAGGTGCCGCCGTGAAGCGTATGGCTGAATTTGCCGAAAAGAGCAAGTTTGAAGTAGTGGGAGATCCGGTAGAAATGAAACAGGCGATGAGGGACATAACTTACGCGCAGTGTGAAAATCTGGCACGGGCAATGGCGGAGCGCTTAAAGAAGAACTAAGGAGAGTTATAAAGTTATAGAGTCATAAGGTTATAAAGTTATAACTTAGTGGCTTAACCCTTCTGCAGATTTACCACCCTGCAATTCTATAACTCCATAACCTTATAACATTATTACTAACCGATTAAAAATATAAACTTATGAGATTAATTATTCAGCCGGATTATCAGTCCGTATCTTCGTGGGCAGCCCACTATGTTGCTGCTAAAATTAAGGCAGCCAATCCTACAGCAGAGAAACCATTCGTATTAGGATGTCCTACAGGTTCTTCTCCTCTGGGCATGTACAAAGGACTTATCGATTTGAATAAGAAAGGTATCGTTTCTTTTGAGAACGTAGTCACTTTCAACATGGACGAATATGTAGGATTGCCGAAAGAACATCCTGAAAGTTACTACTCTTTCATGTGGAATAACTTTTTTAGCCATATTGACATCAAACCGGAAAACACGAATATCCTTAATGGAAATGCTGCTGACCTGGATGCTGAATGTGCCCGTTATGAAGAAAAAATAAAATCATACGGTGGTATAGATCTTTTTATGGGTGGTATCGGACCGGACGGACATATTGCGTTCAATGAGCCGGGATCATCACTGACTTCACGTACCCGTCAGAAAACGCTGACTACGGATACAATCATTGCCAATTCACGTTTCTTTGACAACGATATCAACAAGGTGCCTAAGACTGCTTTGACAGTAGGTGTGGGTACTGTCCTGTCTGCAAAAGAAGTGATGATTATCGTGAATGGTCATAACAAAGCTCGCGCATTGTACCATGCAGTAGAGGGAGCTATCACTCAGATGTGGACAATCAGTGCATTACAGATGCATGAGAAAGGTATCATCGTTTGTGACGATGCTGCTACAGAAGAACTGAAAGTAGGAACATATCGCTACTTCAAAGATATCGAAGCCGATCATCTGGATCCAAAATCTTTGATTAAGTAAGAATCAGAAGCTAAAAATTAAAAGCTGCGTAGTAGGAATTATTTATCCACTGCGCAGCTTTCATTTTTTTAATCTTCCGGCTTTAATTCTCTTCCAGTATTCCTTTGGCCTGTCGGACTATTTCCGGGCTTCCTTCTGTACAACTAACCACTGTTGACGGTTCTATTCCTCCTATCCCTCCATCAATCACGAGGTCTACTATCTCTCCGAACTTTTCGTCTATCAGTTCCGGATCAGTTGCATATTCCAGGTCTTCATGTACTTCGTGAGGTAGGGTAGTTGTCATAATCGGAGCATCAAGCAGGCGGGCTATCTCACGAATGATATTGTTATCCGGCATACGAATACCTACTTCTTTTCTGTTTCGAAAGATCTTGGGAAGCCGGTTTGTTCCGTTCAGAATAAAGGTGAATGGTCCGGGCAAATTACGTTTCATCAGTTTGAACGTATTATTATCAACTTTCGCGTATTCACTGATACTACTCAGGTCATAACAGATAATAGAAAGGTTATTCTTACGCGGATCAATCTCTTTGATACGGCAAATACGTTCAATGGCACGCTCTTTCAATCCATGACAGCCAATTGCGTACATCGTATCGGTAGGATAGATGATGAGACCGCCATCATTCAAAATATCCACTACCTGTTGCAGGTCTTGTGGATTATTATTCTTTTCGTAAAGTTTCAGAAGCATGATAAGTAGTGATAAGTGATTAGTGGTTAGTGATTAGTGAATAGTGATAAATGATAAGTGAATAGTGAGTTATGTCACTACACCGCATGGCACTAATCACTTATCACTAATCACTAACCACTATTTTAGTTTTTTCTTTAAGAAGTCCAGTGCCTTTTCGGCAGCCTTTTCTTTTACTGCCTCTTTCAGGTCCTCTTTATTATTTGTAGCGGCAGAGTCCAGCCCCAATTTCTTTCCTAACTCACTGATTGCTTTATCAGCTACGGCTTCTACCGCCTGGTTTGCCATACTCTTTGTATCAATAGACACTTTGGGTGAAGTAAACGATCCACCAATCTTCAGGTCGAGTGTTGTCAGTTTGGCAAGGTCGCCTGCGGAAGCGGGCAGTTTGATTTTACCGGAATAGTCTATTGTCTGATCCAATCCGGTGCTTCCGGAGAGGTTCATTACATAGTCTCCCAGTTTGATGTCAAATGGCTGTGTTGCCACTCGTCCGTCTTTGATGGTGAAATCCAGCGTCATATCTTTTACCTTCATCTCCTTCAAATCCGGTTTATTCACAGCTTCGGCTATTTGGTCAATCACTTTTACTCCGCTCAGACTGAGGTCTTTGGTAGAAAGACTTCCGTTACCCTGCATTGTTTCGAGCACAGGACTCATTGTGGCATCCAGAATGGTTTGTATCTTCATACTACCGGAGAAGTTACCTTTTAGATTCTCGAAGATAGGGGCGAGTTGTTGTACCATATCAAGCTCCTTGTATGTCTGGGCAAAGCTCAGTCCGTTGAGCTTGAATCCTGCATTCATCTCCGGCTTTTTAACATCAGCCGTAGAGTAATAGCCGTTCATAACCACATTGCCACCCATCGTGTTCATAGAAAGATTCTTCATATCCACTTTCCCGTCTTTAACGACCAACTTTCCATTCATATTAGTGAAAGCCATCTTATCAAATAGTACCTCTTTCAGATTAGCATCCATTTGGAAATCAATATTACGGGGCACTTCAATGATACCACTTATACTATCTGTTGGAGTAGTTGCCACCTGTGTAGTGGTGTCTGCTGTGGCTGTCATGAAATCATTCAGGTTGAGGTGATTGGAGCGAATATTGAGTGTTCCTTTTAATGTCGTTCCTTTCAGTGCATAACCCAGATAGTTTTCAAAACGGCTATCGGCAGTCAGATCGTTCTTACCGATATTGACGGTTGTTTCGCTCAGTTGCAGGTACTTGGGAGTGAATGTAAAGAGTGATTTGTGGATATCTATATCCGGCATATCCTTCATCTTCAGTTTCATTGAGGTGAGTCCGATTGTTCCGGAAGCCTGTACACGCTCATATTGTTCTTTTTCGATGTACGACATTTTTCCGGCGAGTTGCATGTCTGCATTGATAGTACCGTTTAGCTCCATATCCTCTAATGGATATACCTGTTTGATCATGCCCAGGTTGAGTACTCCTTTTGCTTCGGCATGAAAGTCCGGATCACTGATCGGTGTTTTTATTTCGGCAGTCACGCTGAACGGATTTCCGGCGAGCCGGAAACTAAACGGGCGAATACTCACTGTGGTGAGGTCAATAGCTCCTCCCGGATTTTTTATTTCTGCATTGATGTTAATCTGATCTACACCTGCCGGAAGAGAAGGATAACGGAACATGGCGTCTTTTACTGTCATTGCTACATTGAACTGGGGTACAATGCTGTCACCTACCATCGTACCTTTTATGTCGGCAGAAAGTGTGGCAATACCCTCTGTCTTCAATCCTTCAAAATCTTTGGCATAAATAGCAGGGATCAGAGATAGAATTTCTTTGAACCCTACTTCGTTGGTGTTCAGTTTGAGGTCCATGTCTATGGCAGGATCTTTCAGTGCTATCCAACCATCGATACCTGCTTTGATAGCATTCAACCGGAATTCATTCTCTTTCAATGTATATTTATTGTTGGCAAGATCGGCATCTACATCCATTTTTGCATAAATATTGGCATTAGAAAGGAAGGGGATGCCGTTCATCTTATAGGTTAGCGCTTCCGTTTCTGCTTCCAGTTGTAAGGTTGTACGGTCGCTTCCCAGGTCTCCTGAACAAAGTGCATTCAGATTACGGATATCTGCATACATATTTGCCTGACGGTCATCGTATATGAGATTCATATTTTTGATAACAAACTGTTGAAGTTGTATCTTAAACGGAGAACTGCTTGATTCTTCTGCAGTATCGGTAACTGTACTCTCGGGCTTCATTACGTCCCAATTGGGGCGGCCATCTGCAAGTACAATGGCATGCAGCCGGGTGTCTGTTATTTGTACTTTAGAAATGTCATAACCACTATCTCCAAAAAGAGAGAAAAGGTTGATAGCGGCTGTTACTTCACCCGCTTGTACAAGGGTGTCTTTTTCAAATTCGCCTACACCACACAGCCAGAAATCATTGAGAGTGACTGATGCCTTGGGGAAGTTACGAAACAGACTAATATCCAGACTACCGAAGTCAAACTGTGCATTAAGCATCTTGTTTCCTTCTGTTTTTACAATGCTTTCTATTTTACCGCGGAAAGCAAAAGGAAGAATAAGCATCAGCAGCAGGAGTACTCCTAATGTGATTGCTGTAATTTTCAGACCTTTTTTCATGTTTGCAGGTTTTTGATTAAACATATTGAGATAGCAAAGCTACTGATTTTTTTTCATTTATCAACCTGAAAGTTATTTAATTGGTATTGGTGCTTGAACAGTTGATAATTGACGGTTGTTATGCTACATGATCGCGAAGCCTAATCCTCTTTCCTTATGCGAGTGAGATTTTTGCTACTATCTTCGTACCAGTACCCATGTGAGAAGTCAATTCGAATGTACCTTTGATAGACTGAATGCGTTGCGCAATAGTTCTCAACCCGATTCCTTTTGTTTTCTTTTTAATGTCAAATCCCTTTCCATTGTCTCCTATGGTAAGAGAAAGTTGATTGTTCTCAAATTTAAGTTCTACTGATATGCTATGTGCCGAAGCGTATTTTATGGCATTATTAATGGCTTCCTGAGCTGTTCTGTAGAATTCAAAACCTATTTCAGGCGGAATAGAACTCCAGTCTGTATCTGGAGTTGATTGATATCCGACTTTTGTATTACCCGGTAAGTCGAGATGAGATATGAAATCCTCCAGCATTTCATCTAGTGTGGTATATTGAAAAACGGGTGGCATTAATTCATGTGACACAGTACGGACACGGTTACGTATTTTTGCCAGTGTCTCTATCGTTGTGGGTACGGGAAGTTTCTGTTCATTATATTGTGTTCGTATTTGCATTTCAAGTGCCATAAGGCTATTGCATACGTCATCATGAAGTTCTGTAGCCAAGCGTTCCCGTTCTGTTTCAAGACCGTCAATGTATTTGCGTGTCAAGCGTAGTTCTGTTTCTTTTTGCAGAGTGAGATACTGGCGTTCTTTTTCTTCTGCTGAGCGGGCTATTTCGGCTATAAATCTCTTCTGGCGCTGTCTCTTATACAGTACAATGAAAAGTATTGTCAATAAGCATAGTATGGCAATTGCTACGACAATACGGGTATGAAGTATCATTGCTTCCTGTTGAAGTTGCTTTTGCTTCATTTCCATGATTTGCAGTTCTTTCTCCTGTGTCTGGTATTTGACTGAAAAGTCTGATATCTGTTCTGTATTTTCTTTTTGAAAGGCAGAGTCACGTAGTTGATAAGCTTTTTCAAGTGAGTGGTATGCTGTTGAATAATCTTTCAGATTGGCAGAACATATTGCCATTTGTTGGTATAAAGTGTAATCTGTCGGGTCTTTATATCCTTTGCCAAGCATTTCTGTCATTTTATGAAAATAATTACTGGCTTCCCGATAGTGGTTGTTTGCTTGTAGTACTGTGGCTTTTGCTTGATAATAACGGTATCGTTCTGAATCTGTTTGCAGTGCAGATGCTATTTGGTCTAAATTTTGTATATATTGTAGTGCCGATTCTGTTTTACCTATTTGCTGGTTTGTAACGGCCAGACATTGGTAAGTTTGACATAGGAGTCTTATATTACCACTCTTTTTTAGCATAGGTATTGCTTTTTCTTCAAGTATTGTTAATCCTTCTTGTCTGTGTTTCTTTTCTTTACAAAGAATCGTCCCTAAATTACTATAGCATATGCCTATCATTGAAGGATTATCTATATCTTGTGCATATTGAAGTGCTTTTTTAGAAAAGATGATTGCTTCTTTCGGTCGTTTCCATTCGGAACATAGCGCAGCTATATTACCATAAATAAAAGCGGCCGTACGGTAATTTTTTTGTGCCTCGCAGAGTTGAATTGCTTTTGTAAACGTATCAATGCAATCATCTAGTTTTTTTTGCTTGCGATAGATCGCGCCTATTTGATTTAGATTTTCAATCAACATGGCGGTATCTTTATCCTGTTCCGAACGTTTTTGGGCACGAATAGTATATACCAACGCAGAGTCTGTTTTCCCTTCATAGAGAAATGAACTTGCATAATTTGTCAGCATAGTGCGATAGTGTGCGGATAGGTCGGATGCATTGTTGGAAAGCTGCATTCCTTTCTGAAAGTAATAGCGTGCAGAGTCATATCCAGCTGATACATTGAAGTAGTACCCCATGTCAGAGTAGGAGCTAACCAGACATTCCGTTGTATCAGGTTCTTTGGGCAGTTTTTCATACAGTTGAATTGCTTTTCTTTTGAGCATGAAACCTTGTTCAAAATCACCTTTCATGAAATACCCTTCACTTTTCCATGCGTATGAATCAGCTAAGTAATTGGGCGTGTTTTGTTTTAAGGCACATAGTCTGATCGAATCAGCATATAGTATCAATAAATCAGCATTTTCTTCTGTGTCGTATAGATGTTCGCATACTGCAATATAAGAAAGTGCTGTTTGAGATTGACTCGCTTTCTGGCGCAAACTATCTAAGTTATTTTCTGCATAAATTGTCTTTCCGTTTATAAGTGCGAAAAAAAGGAGTAGAAAAACGGTGATTTTCTTCATAATGTAGTATGTTTATTACTTACATAATCTGATTAGTTAGTATTTATTTTTGTGTTGATATAATCCAATATTTCTGTTTCCTGCTCAGGGTGGAACCATTGTATTTCTTCGTCCCGCTTAAACCATGTCATTTGTTTACGCGAGTAGATACGCGAATTTTGTTTTATCTTTTCGATGGCAAAAGGCAATTCCCAAATGCCGTCCAAATAATTGAACATTTCTTTGTATCCCACGGTGTTGAGCGAGTTGAGAGTACGGTAGGGATATACGCTTCGGGCTTCTTCAAGCAATCCCTCTTCTATCATGATATCTACCCTGTGGTTGATACGGTTGTAAAGTTCGGCACGGTCACGGGTCAGTCCTACCTTGATAATGCGAAAAGGGCGTTGTTTTTTTTGTTGCGTACGAAAAGATGTATAAGTTTTCCCTGTCATGTAACAGATCTCAAGTGCATGAATCACGCGTTTAGGATTCTTTAGGTCTACTATCCTGTAATATTCGGGATCTAATAGTTTTAGTTCAGCACAGAGCTTTTCGAGTCCTTCTGTTTCATACCTCTGTAACATCAGTTCGCGGGTTTCTGTATCTACAGTGGGGATGTCGTCGATACCTTTACAGATAGCGTCTATGTACATCATAGAGCCTCCGGTAAGGATGACAGTATCATGTTGGCGGAATAGCTTGCCGAGTGTGGCTAATGCTTCTTCTTCATAACGGGCGGCACTGTAATAATCTGTCAGTTTTAGAGTGCCTACCAGATAATGAGGTACACGATTGAGTTGCTCTGAGGTAGGAGCTGCTGTACCTATCTTTAAATCAGCATAGAGTTGTCTTGAGTCAGCAGAAACAATACACGTGTGGAAGTGTTCCGCCAACCGGAGACTAAGTTCTGTTTTTCCAACGGCGGTAGGGCCTATAAGGACTATAAGAGCAGCCATTATTTTAGTTGAAAGTTGATAGTTGACAATTGACAGTTACTATGCAGTGTACAACTGCTAACTGCTAACTGTCAATTGTCAACTATCAATTGTCAATTGATTAAAGTTTTTCTTCTTCGAACGTTCCTGTATCTGTAGCACCGCCACCCATGTCAAAACCATCGGCATCAAAGTCTTCCAGGTCAAAGTCCTGATCGCCATAAAAGTTCTCGTCCAGATCGAGTGAACCGGTGCTGGCAGCCATTTCCTCAAAGTCCATAATCTGTTTAGGAGCTTCTCCGGATTTCTTGGTACATTTGGCACCTTGCATATCTTTACCGGTGATGATTTCGGATAATTCGATAAAGAAACAACGTTCTGTCATGTAATCAAATACATAGAGTAATTTTTGTTTCTCATCTTCAATCAGTTCGCTCAGAGTGGTATCTTTCATTACCCAACTATCCATCTCAGGATTGTCGTCCATCTCCTCCAAAGTGACTTCTTTTTCTTTCTCCCAGTCGTCGTCACAAAGGAAGAATGAGGTCATCTGGTCATTAGTGTAACCTGTTGATTTTAGTATCGCTTCATGGAAGTCATAAAATGTTGCTTCCGGATCAATCTGTATTTCTCTGATAAAATTATCTACTTCATCAGATATGATTGTAAATCTGTATATCATAATGTTATAAAGTTATAGAGTTTTAATGCTATAGTGTTATAATTGTTATAAAGTTATAGGGTTTTAAAGGTATAGTTATTATAGGGAGTATAAAGCGTATAATGGTTTTATAACTCTATAACTTTACAACATCATAACCTTATAACTTATTTTATAATTCCACGTTCTGAATTGCGAATAAATCCTACGATATATTCAATTTCCGGGCTCATTGGAACATCCGTCTCTATTTTAGCCAATGCGTCTGTAATATTCAGTCCGCTTTGGTAAATGATGCGGTAGGCATTGTGAATGTTTTCTATTACTTCGTTGCTGAAACCACGACGGCGCAAGCCGATGATATTAATACCACTATAAGTAATTGGTTCACGTCCGGCAATAATGTAAGGAGGGATATCTTTACTGAAACGGCTTCCTCCTTGTATCATTACATATCCGCCTACACGGCAAAATTGGTGCATTAGTACGGCACCACTGATAATTGCGTTGTCGTCAATAATGATTTCTCCTGCCATTTTCGTAGAGTTTCCAATAATACAGCCATTGCCAATAATAGCATCATGTGCCACATGTACTCCTTCCATTAGCAGGTTATTATTGCCTACAATTGTTTTACCTTTGGCTGCTGTACCGCGATTGACAGTTACATTCTCACGAATGATATTGTTATCACCAATTTCGGCTGTGGTCTCTTCGCCACGAAACTTGAGATCCTGTGGGATAGCACCAATCACAGCACCCGGAAAAATGGTATTTCCGTTGCCGATGCGAGAACCGTATAGAATGTTGGCATTGGGCATAACGGTATTGTTATCACCAATAACCACATTTTTGTCAATGTAAACAAAAGGACCAATCTCTACGTTTTCCCCGATCTTAGCCTCGGGATGAATGTACGCTAAGGGACTTATCATAATTAGTTGAGAGTTGAGAGTTGAAAGTTAAGAGTTGAAACAAGCAGTATTTCAACTCTTGGTTTCAATTCAGTAATTATTTGTTTTTTACTATTTGAGCCATAAATTCCGCTTCGCATACTACCTTTTCACCTACAAATGCGTACCCCTTCATTGTAGAGATACCACGGCGAATAGGAGCAAGTAATTCTACACGGAAGATAAGAGTATCACCGGGCACTACTTTCTGACGGAATTTCACACCATCTATTTTCATGAAATAGGTAGAGTAACGGTGCGGTTCGTCTACAGAGTTGAGCACAAGCAAACCTCCAATTTGTGCCATTGCTTCTATTTGAAGAACACCCGGCATTACCGGTTCTTCGGGGAAGTGCCCTTGAAAAAATGGTTCGTTGGAAGTAACGTTCTTGATACCTACGATATAGTTAGCACCTATCTCGATAACCTTATCTACTAACTGGAACGGATAACGATGTGGAAGCAATTCGCGGATGCGGTTTACGTCCATGATCGGTTCTTCGTTACAATTGTATATGGGAGCCTGTATTTCGTGCAAACGAATTTCTTTGCGCATCTGGCGGGCGAACTTATTGTTGATGGTATGCCCCGGACGAGTAGCTATGATACGGCCTTTAATAGGTTTGCCGATAAGGGCAAGATCACCAATAACATCCAGAAGTTTGTGACGGGCACATTCATTAGCCCATACCAACGGTTTGTGATTGATATATCCTAATTGTTCGGCATCCATATGGGGAACTCCCATTATATCTGCCAGTTTATCGTAATTTTCCTGTGACATCTTGCGTTCGTAAATAACGATAGCATTGTCCAGATCACCACCCTTAATTAGTCCGGCCGAGAGAAGCGGTTCGATTTCGCGAACAAATACGAAAGTACGGCTGGCAGCCACTTCGTCTTTGAACTTGGCCATGTCTTCCAGTGTAGCAAACTGATTAGGGATGATAGTAGAATCATAAGAAACCAGTACATTCAGACTGAAGTTTTCGTCTGGCAATACGATAATAGACGACCCGGTCTCTTCATCACGGAATTCAATTTTTGATTTAATGATATAGAAGTCTTTTACAGCACTTTGTTCTTCTGTCCCGACTCTTTCAATTTCTTGTACGTAATATTGTGCACTACCGTCCAGAATAGGAAACTCCGGACCATTTACCTGAATGAGGCAGTTGTCGATGCCTAAGGCGTAGAGTGCTGCCATTCCATGTTCAACGGTGCTTACTTTTACTCCATTCTTAGACAATACAGTACCGCGGGTTGTTTCTGTAACGTTGTCTGCTACAGCATCGATAGTGGGGTGTCCTTCCAAATCAATGCGTTGTATTTTATACCCGTGATTGTCGGGGGCAGGATTAAACGTTACAGTCAGGTCAAGACCAGTGTGAAGACCTTTTCCTCTCAGTGAAAAGCTATCTTTCAGAGTTTTTTGTTTCAGCATTGGTTACTTATTTAATAGTTGTTGTTTTAGTTCGTCAAGCTCTTTACGCAGACTATTTACTTCTTTCTGCAGTTCAGGCAGTTTTTTTTGTATGATGAATGACTTGAAGTATTGTTTGGGTTCTACAGGAGGAGTACCTATCAGCAGGCTACCGGCTTTGATATCTCCCGGTACGCCCGATTGTGCACCAAGATTCACTTTGTCACCTATCTTGATGTGTCCTGCGATGCCTACTTGGCCGCCAAACATACACCATTCTCCTATTTTAGTGGATCCGGCGATACCCACTTGAGCTGCCATTACAGTGTGAGAACCTATTTCGTCATTATGAGCCACTTGTATCAGGTTGTCCAGCTTAACACCGCTATGTATTACGGTAGCTCCCATTGTGGCGCGATCTATACAAGTATTGGCACCTATATCTACCTTGTCTTCAAGGATTACAATTCCTATTTGAGGGATTTTTTCATACCCTTGGGGGGTAGGGGCGAAACCGAAACCGTCTGCACCGATAACCGCACCGGAGTGTAGAACACATTCATTACCGATGTGGCAATCATGGTATACGTTTACGTTGGGGTAGAGGGTACAATTGGTGCCTATTTTCACACCATCACCTATATAAGTATGTGGATAGATTAATGTATTGTCTCCGATAATGGCATTCTCACCGATATAAGCAAATGCTCCGATATATACGTTTTTACCAATATTGGCACTTGGAGATACGAACGCCAGCGAATCTATACCTTGCTTTTTGGGTTTACTCATTTCATAGAGATTGAGTAATTTAGCAAGACTCTCGTAGGCGTTGTCTACTTTGATCAGTGTAGTCTTTATCTCATGTTCCGGTTCAAAGTCTTTGTTCACCAGTACAATACTGGATTGTGTCTCATATATATAAGATGTGTATTTCGGATTGGAAAGAAATGAAATAGCTCCGGGTATTCCTTCTTCTATTTTAGCGAACGTATGTACGGTTGCGTTTTCATCTCCTATAATTTCACCTTGGATAAATGCTGCAATTTGCTTAGCCGAGAACTCCATGTCTTTACTCTATTATTATATGATTTTTTTCCGTTTTTAATATATCAAATAGAGGCTACATTTGCACGTATATCTCTATCAGAGCACAAATAACGGACTTTTTTTTTATATTTCCTTACTCTTTAATGAATATTTTATACCTACTTATACAAACGATGGTAACAGATATAGTATTTCTTTACCTTTTTAGAGAGCAATGAGATATTCAACATATCCGATGCTTCGGCTATATTTTTAATAGTGCCGTCCTTATAAATGATATCAATACTGTCATCTGCCGGTTCGTACATATTCTTTTCGATGCTGGGGGTAGAAACAAAATAGTTCGCTTCGGAAAGTGGGATGTTTAATTGCTGGCTTATTTGCAAAGTTAATTCTTTTTTTCGTTCTTCGCTAATGGGGGCTGGAGAAATTTCAACTTTGAAAACATTGCGATTGATCATTCCGAGGCTGAGTGTGGAGAGCACTTTGTCCGGATGATTACTCCATACTTTAAGAGAGGTCCAAATGTCGTTGTCGTCCAATTGGATAAAATTCTCCAGACATTCAGGATCATTACGGAATGTGTTGGGACTGATATTGTTGTACAAAAAGAAATGAAACGCTGGTGAGGCGAATAATTCTACTCCTTGACTAGCAAGTTCCTTAGCACGCAATAAGGTACTGATAAGCATCCGTTCATAGGCAACTGAGGTTTTATGCAGATATACCTGCCAGTACATCAAACGACGGGCTGTGAGAAAGTTTTCGATCGAGTAGATGCCTTTGGATTCAACAACGAGGTGGTCATCGGCCACATCAAGCATCTTGATGATACGGGCCGAACCGATATTCCCCTCTGTGACACCGGTATAGAAACTGTCACGTCGCAGATAGTCCAGACGGTCCATGTCGAGTTGCCCACTGACGAGCTGGTGAAGGAAACGTTTGGGATATTCGTCTTTGAATATCTGGATAGCAAGGCTGAGTTGCCCGTTCATTTCTTTGTTCATGCGTTCCATAAGCATGAGGGAAATCTCTTCGTGAGACACATCCTTCACGATAGTATTTTCGAGTACATGTGAGAAAGGACCATGACCGATGTCGTGTAACAGGATAGCTGCTTGTACAGCTTCTGCCTCACTGTCAAAGATGAAGTTTCCTTTGGAAGCAAGCTGCATGATAGCTTCGCTCATCAGATGGAAAGCACCCAATGAATGTTGAAAGCGGGTATGCTGTGCTCCGGGATATACCACGGACGACAAACCGACCTGTTTGATACGGGTTAAACGTTGCAAAAGGGGATGCCGTACGATATCGTACAGAAGCCCCTTTGGTATGTTGATAAATCCAAATACAGGATCGTTTATTATCTTTCTTTCGTAAGTCATAAGGGAGTGATCACTCTTTTCAGCTCTTTTTCCATTTGCATTTGTACTTCCTGTGCGGCTTTTCTTGCGGCTTCTGCAAATTTTTCTGTTTTATCTACATAGATAATACCACGGGAAGAATTTACGATTAGCCCACAGCTACTGTTCATACCATATTTACATACTTCTTCGAGTGAACCGCCTTGTGCTCCTACGCCTGGTACAAGCAGGAAGTGGTTGGGAACGATTTTGCGAATGTCTTCAAAAGCACGTCCTTGAGTAGCACCTACTACATACATCATTTGTTCGTCATTGGCCCATTCTTGTGATTTGCGCAGCACTTTTTCGAAGAGACGTTCACCATCAGTATCCTCTGTCAGCTGAAAGTCATGTGAACCCTTGTTACTGGTAAGAGCGAGAAGGATTACCCATTTGCCTTCGTAAGTGAGAAATGGTGTCACGCTATCTTCACCCATGTATGGGGCTACTGTGACAGAATCTATGTTCAGTTCTTCAAAAAATGTACGGGCATACATAGCAGATGTATTACCGATATCACCACGTTTTGCATCTGCAATGATGAATTGGTCCGGATAATTTTCTTTGATGTATTTTACTGTTTTCTCAAAGGCAATCCAGCCTTTTACACCCATGCTCTCATAGAAAGCTAAATTAGGTTTGTAAGCAATACACAGGTCGGCAGTTGCGTCAATTATTGCTTTATTAAAAGCGAAGATAGGATCTTCTTCTTTGAGAAGATGTTCAGGTATTTTCTTGATATCTGTGTCGAGGCCAACGCAGAGGAATGATTTCTTACGTTTAATGTTCTCAAATAATTCTAACTTATTCATTTTGAAATAGGGATTAGGGGTTAATGATTAGTAAGTAGTGCTTAGTGCTATGCAGTGTAATAGCGCAGCCGCTTATCACTACTCACTAATCGCTACTCACTATTTACTAAAGTTCGCTCTCTTTAAGTCGTTCTGTATTCTCTGCTACCGTCAATTTATCGATGCATTCCTGGATGTCTCCGTCCATGAAAGCAGCTAAATTATAGATGGTATAGTTGATACGGTGATCGGTAATACGGCCTTGCGGATAGTTGTAAGTACGGATTTTGGCAGAACGGTCACCGGTAGAGACCATTGTCTTACGTTTGGAGGCAATGTCGTCAACATACTTTTGGTGCTCTTTATCATAGATAAATGTGCGCAGACGGGCAAGGGCACGTTCTTTATTTTTGGGTTGGTCACGGGTTTCAGTACATTCAATAAGTATTTCTTCGGCCACGCCTGTATTTGGATTTTTCCAGATATAACGCAAGCGAACACCGGATTCAACCTTATTTACGTTCTGACCGCCGGCACCACCGGAACGGAAAGTGTCCCATTTAATTTCTCCTTCGTTGATAACAACATCAAACTCTTCTGCTTCGGGAAGTACAGCTACAGAAGCAGCAGAGGTATGCACACGACCTTGTGTTTCGGTAGCAGGTACACGTTGCACCCGGTGTACACCGGATTCGTATTTCATAGTTCCGTATACATTATCTCCTGTGACACTGCAAATAATTTCTTTATATCCTCCTGCAGCTCCTTCATTGGCACTGGATACTTCTAATTTCCAACCCTTAGTTTCACAGAACTTGGCATACATACGGAAAAGATCACCAGCAAAGATTGCAGCTTCGTCACCACCTGTACCGCCACGAATTTCAAGGATGGCATTCTTACTGTCTTGCGGATCGGCAGGTACGAGCAATAGTTTGATTTCCTCCTCCAATTCGGGCAGACGCTCCTGACTCTTATCTAACTCTTCTTTAGCCATTTCACGCATCTCAGTATCCGATTCGTTGGAAAGTATATCTTTGGCTTCGTCGATATTGGCCAGGGTTTGTATATATTCCTTGCGGGCCTTCATCAGGTCGTCAAGTTCTTTATATTCTTTGGTTAGTTTTACATAACGCTTCTGGTCGGCAATCACTGCCGGGTCGGTGATGAGGGTCGATACTTCCTCAAAACGGGCTACGAGGCCATCTAATTTCTCTAATATGTTATTGTTATCTGTCATAAGAATGAGGAATAATGTGCTAATTAAATAATGTGCCAATATGTCAATTGGCTACGCTATGACGATATGCCATAGATGCATTGATACCATATTATTAATTGGCATATGGGCGCATTACTTAATTGGCATATTATTTAATATCTGAATTCTCCGAATTCACTCTTTATTATCAGTTCTTTTTTATCACTCTCTTCAATACGTCCTACAATCTGTGCCGGGATACCGAACGATTCACTGATGGCAATCACCTCTGCGGCATGTTCGGAAGAGATGTATACTTCAAGGCGATGCCCCATGTTGAATACTTTATACATCTCCGCCCAGTCTGTTCCACTTTGCTCCTGAATAGTCTTAAACAGGGGAGGAACAGGGAATAGGTTGTCTTTTATTACGCGTACCTGATCAACAAAATGCAACACTTTGGTTTGTGCACCACCTGAACAATGTACCATACCATGGATATCAGGACGTAAAGCATCCAGCAATTTTTTCACAACCGGAGCATACGTACGGGTAGGAGAAAGAACTAACTTTCCGGCGTTAACAGGAGAACCTGCCACCTCGTCTGTCAACTTCAGGGCACCTGAATAAACAAGCTCTTCGGGAACACCGGCATCGTAACTCTCAGGATATTTTTCTGCTAAATATTTGGAGAATACATCGTGGCGGGCACTGGTTAATCCATTGCTACCCATACCTCCGTTATATTCTTTTTCATAAGTAGCCTGCCCGTAAGAAGCGAGGCCTACAATAACGTCACCCGGGCGGATATTGGCATTATCAATAACATCGGAACGTTTCATGCGGCAAGTAACAGTACTGTCTACGATGATAGTACGTACAAGATCACCCACGTCGGCAGTTTCACCGCCTGTTGCATATACACCTACCCCCATTTCACGGAGCTCGGCAAGTAACTCATCTGTACCGTTGATGATGGCAGAAATCACTTCTCCGGGAATGAGAAGTTTATTGCGTCCGATAGTGGATGATACGAGAATATTATCAACTGCTCCCACACAAAGCAGGTCGTCGATATTCATAATCAGTGCATCCTGTGCAATGCCTTTCCATACGGAGAGATCCCCTGTCTCTTTCCAGTACATATAAGCCAGAGAAGATTTCGTTCCGGCACCGTCGGCATGCATAATGTTGCAATACTCCGGGTCTCCTCCCAGGATATCAGGAATAATTTTACAGAATGCCTGAGGAAAGATACCTTTGTCAATGTTTTTGATGGCATTGTGCACATCTTCTTTTGATGCGCTAACGCCCCGCATCATGTATCGTTGATTACTCATGAGTTATAGGATTTTGTATACAGCGGCAAAAGTACGGCTTTTTTTTTGCACGGACAAGTTAATAAGTTAACAAGTTAACCAGTTAATCAGTTAACAGGAACGCAAGCCATATGTAACAGGTCGTTTTGGGTGTGTTAGCAGGTAGAAATAAGAGATTACAATAAAACGCAGATTAACGCTGATTCTCGCAAAAAAGATAAACTTTCAATCTGCGATAATTGGCGTTAATCTGCGTTTTAATCGAATTGCTGTCTGACTTAATAAAGCTACTCTATAGTTTCCCGTTCCTTCAGCAATTCACTCTTTTTAGTTCAAAATTTCACTTCCGGAGCTGCTTCAGTGCCTTCGGCTGCTTCAAAATAGACATGTTTATCGAAACCAAACATACCTGCAAACAGACTTTTGGGGAAACGGCGGATAGCTGTATTATACTCTTGTGCTGCATTATTGAAATTAGTTCGTGCTACATTGATGCGATTTTCAGTACCTTCCAGTTGGGCCTGAAGTTCGAGAAAGTTTTGATTGGCTTTCAGATCAGGATAGTTCTCTGTGATGGCAAGTAATTTACCTAATGCTGAAGTTACTGTTCCCTGTGCTTTTTGGTATGCAGCTAATTTTTCGGGAGTAAGATCACTTGCATTAACCTGCATCTGAGTAGCTTTACTACGTGCTTCTACTACACCTTCAAGTGTTTCTTTCTCATGAGAAGCATATCCTTTTACTGTGTTCACCAGATTGGGGATAAGGTCGGCACGGCGTTGATACTGTGTTTCTACATTTGCCCACTGGCTATTTACATTCTCGTCCATTGTAACCAATCCGTTGTACATACTGACAGCCCATATAATGATAACTGCCACTACTGCAATGATAATGATAATTGATTTTTTCATTTTCTTCTTTGTTATTATTATTGTATTTCCATTCTTTATTTCTACCTCTTGGCCTCTATAGGGGAGAACGAAGTTTTAAAAACGTGAACCGGCTCCTCCGCCGCCACCCATTCCACCACCAAAGCTGCCTCCACTGAAACCACCTCCACCGCCACTGAAGCTACCGCCTCCGAAGCCACCGATGAACGGACCTCCGCCACCTCTGCCTCCTCCGTGATAGTCATTATCGTATGACTGCTGACGGCGTACCACTGTGTGCCCACAGTTGCGGCAGGTATATGTTACATCTTCTACTTTTACTCCATTACGTTTGGATATCATTGTACTGCCTGTACGTTGTAGCTTATGTTTCCCGCACTGAGGACAACGGGTACTTGCCCTTACGGCTAGGATACTGATGACGGATGCTACTCCGATAAAACCTATGATTGCCAATAGGATTGCCAGTCCGGAAACCTCATTTTCGTCGAAGGTATCCTCATTTACCATTGAACCGTCAAGGCGTTGACACACTGCGCGTACACCATTCACCATCCCTTCGTTCCAGTTTTCTACTTTCAGATAGGGAATCATTGATTTCGTTTGTATTCGTTTGCAGATTGCGTCCGGCAAATCGCCTTCCAGTCCATAGCCAGTGTAGAATTGAATGCAACGTTGGTCGGTTACTAAAAGAATAACCAGTCCGTTGTTTTTTCCTTTCTTTCCGACTCCCCACTTATTAAGTAGTTGGTGAGCGAACTCAAAACAATCTTCCGAACCGATGGAAGGTACTACGGCAACTACTGTCTCTATACCTGTTGTTTCTTCCAGATTGTAAAGCATGCGGTCAATACTGTCACATGCAGCTTGTGACAAAATACCGGCGGGATTGCATACATATTGAAACTTATTCTGTAAATGTACTTTGGGGATATTATCTACTGTGTATACCTTTTCTTGCGCTTGCAAGGGCAAATAGAGTAGTGTAAGAAGTATAAAAGTGAGTATTTGCTTCATAATGGTCTTTATTATTGCCACAAATATAGCTACTATTCTCTTTTATTCGATATATTTGTCAACGAAGTTTTTTACACGGTTCGTGTATTCTGTTTTGTTTTCTTTATAAGAGACGGCATGGGTAGCTCCCGGAACGATCCAAAGCTCTTTAGGGTTAGATTTTGCTTCATAAAGAGGATAAACCATCCATGTGGGGACGTAAGTATCTTTATCACCGTGTATAAAGAACATGGGAAGTTCCGCTTTTTCTACTTGTTTCAGTGAAGATGCTTCTTTAAAGTTCCATCCGTATTTTTGTTCGCAAAGCCAGCTTGTTGTGTACATCAAAGGGAATTTGGGCAGGTGGAATGATGATTTCAATTCATGTGAAAATTCATCCCATACGCTGGTATAGCCACAATCCTCAACAAAGCATCGTACAAACTTCGGTTGTTCTTCTCCGGCTACCATCATAGTGGTGGCGCCACCCATTGAGATGCCATGAACTACCATTTGTGTACTGTCACCGTAAATATGATCAGCTACGTGCATCCATTGCATTACATCGAGCCGGTCCTTCCAACCCATCTGTATGGCAGGACCACCGCTTTCGCCCTGATGTTGTAAATCCGGTAGAAGGGTATTAAATTGTAAGTCATGATTATATAGATAACCAATCATGAACATACGTATGGCATTATCGGTATAGCCATGTACAATAACAGCTGTTTTCTTTGTTGGTTTGGGAGCGGCAATGTAATATGCATGTAGTCGTATCCCTTCGGGATTTAGGATAAATGTATCTCTCAGGGCATTTATCTTATTGAGACTGTCTACCCAAGAACGCAGGAAAGGATAGTTAGCATACATATACTCGTATGAGTCAGCATCTTTGGCGCGTATCTTCGCATTAGGGGTTAGTGAGAAGTTAAGCATATAATAACTTCCACCAACAGTACAGCCGGTGAGCACCAGCAAAAAAACAATTGTACCTATTATCCAGTTTTTTTTATTTCTTTTCCTCATATATACTACTTATGCCATATCTCCCAGGCTGCAAACGCTTGTAGAAGTAGCATTTCTAATCCGTTTTTTGTGATAGCGCCCCGCTCTTCTCCTTTTTTCATGAAAAGCGTGACGTTTGGATTATATAACAAATCGTAGAGCAAATGGTTTGGTGTGAGATACTCGTAAGGAATATTGGGACAAAAATCAACTTTGGGATACATGCCTACAGGAGTACAGTTAACAATAACTGTATATTCGGCCATAATTTCGGGGGTTAGCTCTTCATAAGTCAGCATACCCGGTTTATGTGTACGTGAAACGAATACGCTTTCAATACCCAGATTTTTTAGTCCGTGAAATACAGCTTTGGATGCACCGCCTGTGCCCAGAAGCAAAGCTTTCTTGTGTGAAGGGAGTAATAGCGGTTGTATTGATTGTGTAAAGCCAATAATATCGGAGTTATAGCCAACCAACTTAACTTTACCTTTGGGTTGACGGATTATTTTGATCACATTTACTGCACCGATTTTGGCTGTGTCCGGGTCCAAAGAATCCAGAAACGGAATCACTTGTTCTTTATAAGGAATTGTTACATTTAATCCTGATAGGTTGGGGTTTTCTTCAATGACCTCCATGAAGTCATTAATACTGGGGATTTCAAAATTCACATACTCAGCATCAACCCCTTCTGAGCGGAATTTTTCGTTGAAATATCCGATAGAGAACGAATGCTTCAACGGATAACCAATTAAGCCGTACTTTTGCATAGAATTAATAATTATTTAATATACCAATTGCTGTGTGCTACATCCTTTTTATTGTATGTAACAAGCGCACATTGGTATATTATTTGGTTGCTGTATAAAGCGTACAGATGCCGAATGTCAGTCGTCGAAACTGCACCTGACTAAATCCTGCCCTTGATATAATACCCGTCATGATTTCGCCTTGCGGAAAAACTTTGATGGTTTGTGGCAGGTAGTGGTAAGCACTGTTATCTTTAGAAAATAATTTGCCTAAAACAGGGATGACAATTTTGGAGTAAATAGCAAATAGTTGTTTCATTGGGAAACGGTCAGGGGTTGTTAACTCCAGTATCACCAAATGCCCGCCGGGAGCGAGTACACGGCACATTTCGGAAAGTCCTTTGTCCAGATCCTCAAAATTGCGAATGCCAAAGGCAACGGTGATAGCGTCAAAGCTGTTATCTGCGAACGAGAGGGAGGTACAGTCTTCACGGGCAAAAGAAATTTTATCTGCGAGACCTTCCTTTTTTACTTTTTCACGCCCCACGTTCATCATGCCTTCAGAGATATCCGTCCCGATAAGTTGCTTGGGTTGGAGCATACGGCAGGAGAGGATAGCAAAGTCACCAGTACCGGTAGCTACATCCATAATACGCTGTGGGCGGAAAGGACGCAACCAGTTGATCGCTTTACGTCGCCAGCTTTTGTCGATACCCAATGAGAGGGTATGATTAAGCATGTCATACGCAGGAGCGATGTTATCGAACATTTGTTCTACCTGTTCACTTTTCTTGCCGTTTGTGGCGTAAGGCTTGATTTTTTCCTGGGGGTAATTCATATTAAATTGAAAATTGAAAGTTAAAAATTGAAAGTTGAAAGTTGAGAATTGGAAGTTATTATACAGTATAATAGTGCAGCTAATTTTCAACTTTCAACTTTCAGTTTTCAACTATTTTAAGAACGCAGAAACGTTCTTAAATATACGTTCCGTTATGTTGCTCGTATCTTCCTTAACAAATTTTTCTCCGGTGATGTTTTCGAAAAGTTCGATATAGCGGTCACTAATGCTTTGTACGATTTCCGGGGTCATTTCAGGTACTTTCTGGCCGTCTTTTCCCTGGAATCCGTTCTCCATCAACCATTCGCGTACGAATTCTTTAGAGAGTTGCTTTTGTGCTTCACCTTTTTCAAAACGCTCCTGGTAACCTTCAGAGTAGAAATAGCGGCTTGAATCCGGAGTGTGGATTTCATCCATTAGATAGATGGTACCGTTGTGTTTACCAAATTCATATTTTGTATCAACGAGTATCAATCCACGTTCTGCTGCGATTTCTGTTCCGCGTTTGAAGAGGGCCAATGTATATTTTTCAAGAATTTCGTATTCTTCAGGGGTAGCTAAACCTTGTTTCAGAATTTCTTCTTTAGAGATATCCTCGTCATGCAATCCCATTTCTGCTTTGGTAGTAGGAGTTACGATTGGTTCCGGGAATTTTTCATTCTCACGCATTCCATCCGGAAGTTTTACTCCGCAGATTTCGCGTACACCACTTTTGTAAGTACGCCATGCACTACCGCAAAGATAGCCACGTACAATCATTTCAACCGGGAAACCTTCGCAAAGTACACCTACCGTAACCATTGGGTCGGGAGTAGCAAGTTTCCAATTCGGGCAGATGTCAGTTGTTGCATCAAGGAATTTGGCAGCAATCTGGTTCAGCATTTGTCCTTTGTAAGGAATACCTTCAGGCAGCACCACATCAAAGGCCGAAATACGGTCGGTAGCTACCATAACAAGTTTTTCACCGTTGATGTTATAAACATCACGTACTTTTCCGTGATATACACTTTTCTGTCCCGGAAAGTTGAATTCAGTTTTAGTTAATGCTTTCATCTTATATAATTTACAATTTGTTCCCTATTATCAGTTAGCTTTAGGCTTATTATTGATAACTTCTGTTTTCTCATTAGTAACTCTTGCTTCCTCTTTAGCTGTTTTTTTCTCTTTGTCAAACTTCTCATAGGCATCTACAATACGCTCTACTAATTTATGGCGTACGATATCTTTTTTGTTTAGTTCTACAAAACTGATACCTTTTACCCCCTTCAATATGCGGAGTGCCTGTACTAAACCCGATGTTTGTGAAGTGGGGAGATCAATCTGTGTCATATCTCCGGTCACAATCATTTTGGTATTCATACCCATGCGGGTAAGAAACATCTTTATTTGTTGAGTAGTTGTATTTTGTGCTTCGTCCAGGATTACGACGGCATCATTCAGTGTACGTCCGCGCATGAAAGCGAGCGGAGCGATCTGGATGATATTAAGCTCCATATATTCTTTTAGTTTTGCAGCAGGAATCATGTCTTGCAAGGCATCATAAAGAGGTTGCAAATACGGATCTATCTTCTCCTTCATGTCGCCGGGAAGAAAACCTAATTTTTCACCGGCTTCTACGGCAGGGCGGCTGAGGATTATTTTTTTGATTTCTTTATTTTTAAGTGCACGAACAGCAAGCGCTATTGCTGTATAAGTTTTTCCCGATCCGGCAGGACCGATGGCAAACACCATGTCGTTTTTGGCAAATCCCTGTACTAATTTCAGTTGGTTTTCACTGCGGGGGATAATAGGTTTTCCGGTTACACTGAATACAATCACGTTCCCGGTCTGTTCAGCTTGCGGAGCATTTCCTTTAATGATGTCGATAATGACTTCTTCTTTCAGCGAATTATATTCGGCACAATATTTCTCAAGTTTGATGATGTTTTCTTCAAAGGCACACATTTCTTCCTCGTCGCCCAGAACTTTGATAACATTGCCGCGGGCAACAATGCGTAGCTTTGGATATAAAGCTTTAATTAACTGTATGTTGGCGTTGTTTACACCATAAAAAATAACCGGATCAATATCCTCAAGAACAATCAGTTTTTCTATCATTGAGTTGTATTAAAGAAAAATATCCGCAAATTTAGTGAAAAGGTTTGGATACTTTAGATGTTCTGGCAGAATAAATTTACAACGTATGGTTACGAGTGCTTCCCGCACGGGGAGGTTCGGCAGGCGATATTTGATTAAAACGCAGCTGAACGCAAATTCTCGCTAAGGTAGAGACTTAAAAGATAGAATAACATCTTTTTTAATTCGCGTCAATTTGCGTTAATTCGTGTTTCATCAGCTAAATAGAATTTTGTGGAGCAATACCTCATTATCTTGTTGTGATATGGAAGCAGCCCTGCTTTAGCTCGTATTTAATATAACATTTGTCTTCTTTTTTTAGGTCGCGTAAAACTTCCGACAGTACAAGTTTTAATGTATCTGCACTAACATCCTGTAAAGGTCTCCCGTCCTTGTCTTCAATTTTTTTGAAGCGTTTCCAGCTTACGTCGAATGTTGTTCCATAGAAGTGGGCCGAGTTTTTGGATGCGTTTATATTTCTGCGTCTCAAACGTTTTACATCATCTTCTGTACGGAGAACAGAAGTGATAACTATTTGATTTGGGTTTAATCCTTTTGCTGTGAGTGAGTCAAGAAAATTGCTACCTATTGTGTTGAGTAAGTCACTGGCACGTGGTACCAGGAAGGGGATGGAATGTGTAAGTGAATCAATGGTATAGCAGTCATTGTTTTTGATGTGTACCAGTTTTTCTCTCATTCGTTCAGCTTCTTCGCGTGAAGCTAACGGGCGAATTCCTAAACTTTGTGCTGCTTTGAGGTGAATATCGTTCAGATCGCCAAATGAACGTTTATAACTGATGACCCCTTTTATATTTCGTGGCTCGTTTAGTTTGAGCGATTTGTCTTTTTCCTTGCATCCGGCAAGACTAATGAGAGTTATAAATAAGAATAAATAGACTGGATAATGATGAAAACGCATGATAAATTCTATTTCTAATTTAATAATGTGCCAATATGCCAATTAAGCTGTACATACATTGCGCAGCCAATTGGCACATTGATTATATTGGCACATTATTTTTTCTTTTCTTCTTCTTTTTCTTCTTTACTTTCCGGGTTAATGATTCCCTTCACAGTTTCTCCAATGGGCAGTTTATCAAGAACTCCCAAACTTGGTGCAACCGTTTTCACCAGCGAGCTAAGGAAGTTACTTGTGCTACCGTTTCCTCCGTCAAATACTGTGATATTTCCCAGATTCATATGTTCAAATGCTTTCACTTGTTCACCGGCAATTTCTTTCCACTGATCTACCATCTTATATTGGATGGCGATAGCCGGATTGGATTCTGCTGCACGCACCATGGCTTCAAAGCCTTCTGCTTCTGCCAGCAACGAACGTTTTTTACCTTCCGCTTCTGCTTCCAGCTTCATCTGAATAGCTTTTGCTTCTGCTTCTGCTTGCGCTAAAGTAGCTTTTGCGCGAGCTTCTGCTTCGCGGGTTATTTTTTCTGCTACGGCTTCTGCTTGCAGGATAGCTTCTTGTCGGGCTACTTCTGCCGGAACTATTTTTTCTGCTTTCAAAGAGGACTCCACCTTTTTCGCTTTAGCTTCTTCCACCTCTTTCTGTGCAGTCTCACGGGCTGTTTGCACGGCAGCTTCTGATCTTGCAGCAGCTTCTCCGGCCTCTTTATCAGCATTGGCTTGTGTTACAGCCAGTTCAGCGTCCGATTTGGCCACTTCTTTTTGTGCCTCATTTCGCCCGATGGCTGCTTTTTTGGCAGCCTCTGCCTGTTTGATTTCCATGTCAGAATTTAATTCTGCCACGCGGCTTTCCTTTTCCGTATTCGCCTGTTCAATGCGTATGTTCTTGTCTGCTTCTGCTTTTGCCACCTGTGCCTCTTTTTCCGCATTGGCTATTGCTACTTGTGAGATACGGTCTTTGTCTGCATTAGCGACCGAAATTTCCTGTAACTTTTTTGTTTCGGCAATGGCGATATCCTGGTCTTTACGAGTTTCGGCAACTTTGGTCTCACGTTCTTTTATCTGAGTTGCGATTTTGATAGCACCTAATTTTTCTTGTTCTTCAATATTTGCTTGTGCCTCGTTCAGTGCTTTACTTTCGGCTTCTTTACCTAAATTGACAATGTAGTTGGCTGCATCACGGATATCACTGATGTTGATATTCATCAGATATAAACCGAATTTACGCAGTTCAGTATCAATGTTATCTTTTACTTTTGACAAGAATTTATCGCGATCGGAGTTCAGTTCTTCAATTGTCATGTCGGCAATAACCAGACGCATCTGTCCGTATACCACATCTGTAATCAAGTTCTGTTTATCATCCATTGTAAGGCCCAGCATACGTTCTGCTGCATTCTGCATTACTTCGTGATCGGTACTGATAGCTACAGTAATAGTGGTTGGTACATCTACACGGATGTTTTGTGCTGAAAGTGCTCCTGTCAGTTTGCAGTCTATCTGCATGGGTTTCATCGACAGGAATTCATATCCTTGCAGGATAGGCCATACGAAAGCCGCGCCACCATGATAAAGTTTTGCCGATTTTTTGTCTTTACCTGTTTTACCGTAAACTACGAGTACTTCGTCACTTTTACATTTACGGTAGCGGGAAAGAATTCCGATAAATGTAAGTAAAATAACTGCCACCAGAATAGCAGCCATAATCATCATTTCCTGAGTCATGTTATTTGAGTTTTTAAGTTATTTAAGTTTCTGAGATCTTAACATTGTCAACTAATATAAAGTGCTCCTTCTTTATAAGAGACAATAACAGTTTTATCTCCTGTTTGGTAATTCTTGGCAGATTCAGATATGACATCCACTTCTCTCATTGCGCCATCACGTTTCACCTGTACGGTATATTTTCCTTCGCCCCGGCTGAAGTAGATAGTGCATTCCCGCCCTACAAGCTGTTCTGTTTTTTCTGAGCGGTTGTCTTGCTGTAGCTGATAAGCTTTTTTGTAGAGATACCACACAGCAAATACGAATAGTAATCCGACGAGTATACCAATAATATATGCTGTTGCATCTGTACTTTGTTGCAGATACATATACCATCCGAATCCGATACCAAAATGAGTTAACCCTTTGAAAGAAACTACACTGCCTATGTCTGTGTCAATATCTGTGTCAGCATCAAAATCACCAAAAAAGATGGATAAGATGAACTGAATAACGAAAATACCTGTCGTGACAAGTGCGATGATTAGAAAAATATTACTGCTCATGGCGTTTGTATTAGTGGTTTGCTGTTATTTTACTTTTCAAATATACAACTTTGGAGAATATGAACCAATATATTTCATAAAAAATCCCCACCCACTTACCACTATCTTCTCAGACGGCATTGGTAAGTGGGATGAGGAACACAAACAAAACAAACAATATATTCTTGTTAAAAAGGGATGTTATTTCTCTTTTTTTAATTTATCATGATCGGGGATATTCTATCATCATTTCCGAATCGGAACACAAGGTGATAGGACATTTCTCAATAAGTACACCTAAGTCAATTTCTACGCGGTCAAGTATAATATCATATGTCGTATTTACGAATTGTTTGATTTTTACAAGTCCTTTAAACAACTGTTTTATAAGTTGTGCAGAATGTTCATAGGCATACCAGTGACCTTCTTCTTCGTACAGATACACTTGCTGTGTATTTTCTGATTCACGAGTTAAGATATCGAGTATTTCCATAATATTGTATTTTACTGATTAATCGTTGATAATACTTCCGTTTGCATTTACATCCACATCACGTACACAACGTATGGTTCTGTCATAATTCCCATTATTATCTAAGAATAAAAGAAGTCCATTAAGTCCAAAATGTCTGCTTTCGTTATATTTCCAATGGGTGCGGGTAAAACCTCTTTGCTTACCATTTATGACATTATTTGAACTTTGAAGAAACATAATCATAAATTCACGTTGATTGGGAGCTCTCCATTTATGACCACCTTCTGTGAGATCTTTACATTTACTTAAATGATTTACTCCTATATCAAATAATGCGTACCAATTAGTATTACGCCCTCCAATAAAAGAACTTGCCATTTGGAAAGCTTTATAAGGTCTATTGATGTCATCGAAATTATCATGAAAATCTAATTCCCCTGTTGTTTTGCCAGTTCTTTTGTTTTGACTGGTCAATTGGTCCATAATGAAAACTTTATTTTGGGAATTGTATGTATAGGCTGGAGATACTACTTTATCTATTGCATCTTTATTTGATAGTCCTAGATTACGGACACATCTTAATAATTTAGGGTAATTTTTTGAACCATAGCTGCTTATTCCTCCAAATGAACATCCTTCTTCTGCCCATATTTTTTGTTTGTTACTTGTGATATAGTGATTATTTCCATCATCATATGTCACACTACTAACAGATCTGTCGTCAAATAGTGGTGATGGTAAGCTTTTGGCTCCCAAAAACATGGATGCTAATTGATCTGTCGCTGGCAAATACCATTTTAATTCGTCCAGGTCAATTCTGCCATTTCCGTCTTCATCTCTGTTTCTTGACAGACACTCGGCTATTGCAGCAACATCTTTCATTTTATAGGTATATTTAAATTCATCAGATACAAGATAATTCACAAAATTATCCCATGTCCTGTTATTATAACTTGTTGTTGTAAAGAAGTATTTGTTGGTATTCAGAAATCCGTTTTCACGATCATTGCTGTTACCGTCTCCCCAATCGGGTGCTCCCGTTTCATTCACATGTTCCATTCCTAAAGCGTTTCCATCGTTATTTAGTACTTCAGTACTATAATACGTCTGGATAGATCTTTGCCTGAACATATATGAAGCTTTAGAATAACTACTTTCTTTATCAGCACTACTTTTAGGGGATAAAAATAGCATTAATTTGCGATCATCCTGGTTTACAAAATACCTCCATAAATGGTTTTTATCAGGCCAGTTAGCTTTTGCCGGTGCTTCTGTATAATAGTATTCGTTAATGAAAATTGTGTAATAATATGTCTTTCCATCGTTTGGTTTACCTCGATCTTTCATATCATCTACCAATTGGTACAAGTCAAAAGGACGATTCTCCTTTCCAGAGTTATATTGAGACAAAACTTTTTCTCCCGTCGTTCTCTGAAGTTGTATCCATTTATAATCGCCATTCTCTTGCGGAGTATTATCTAAAGCTCCGATTTTTCCTTTTACACTGTATACAGCATCCGCTGCGAAAGGAGACTGAATGATGAAGGATAGATTTTCTACAACATCTTCATAAGTGAATCCTATATTGAAGCAGTTATAATGTGCATCTAATGTGTATACGCTGGTGGTGGCATCTACTACATCACCTTCAATTCCGGGCCGGGCATTTGGAGCATCTTCACCGTCTTCTACTTCTACGATGATATTTTCTACATCATTAATTGTGACATTATAGATGTATTTCTTGTTACGTTCACTTTTGAAGTTTGTAAAATCATTAGCACCTCCTCCTAAGTGGATAATATATCTTACATCAGCTGTTCTTATTCCATCTTCAGATTCTGTTTTAATATTCATCCTTGCTTTGATCTCTACATATGTAGCATTCTCTTCTACGAACTTATATTCTCCAGTGTTAGTACCGTCCGGATTCTTATATTCTTTTTCCCTGTCTTTGTAGGCAGTGAGAGTTGTATTATCACTTGCTTTCATAATGGCCTTTTTCAGGTTCTCCTGCATATAGAAGTTAAAAGTATAAAGTTTACCTTCGTTATTATAAGTTGCTTGTAATTCACTATCTTTATATTCTGCAGCTACATATTGCTTACTTTGGTCTATCAGGTATGAACTTGTGGGTACATTGAATACCTGCCAGCTTTTAAATTCAAAACTTTCTATTTTTTCTCCCAGATTAATATTAAACGTGATGTGTGAATCGGAACGACGTAAAAGTAATGTTCCACTTAGTGCCTTATTGGTGGTGGGTATGTTGCAAATACCCTCTTCTTTATCTGATGCACTTGCACTTGTTGCCTGGAACTTGCCACTCATCAGTAAAGATGCAGAAGAACGGGCTATGTTACCATCATTGTTCAGAATTGTCGTTAATTCTTTTAAATCACTGACAGAACTAATTCTATCTAATTTACTTTTCAATTCGCCTTTTCTATCCAATTCATTGTCGGCCACATTGGCTATACCATAAATATAACTTTTTCCACTGGTGGTTTTTATTCCGGTTATTGTACCGTTAGTTGGATTTTGCTGGTTACCGTTGGTATGTGTCAATGCATCCCCATCATAATAGTAACGGTTCTTAATACTTCCATTCGAATCAAAGATAAGCAGATATAAATCATTTACCTGAAATTCGCCGGCATCACTTAAGCGGGTATTGACCTTATCAATATTGGATGTTTGGAAATTGAAATCAACTTCTACAGGTATCCCTTCTTCCACTTGGTTTTCGTCCTGATAGGCTTCGTCTGTACAAGCTGTACAGAAAAGAATTGCCAGAATAAGGCTGAATGTTTGTTTGGCGTATGCAAATATATTGTTTTGCTTTTTCATGCGTAAATTCTCCTTTAATTAATTAAATGGTGGTACATCTACATTAATATAGTCCCATCTTTCTACTTCATAGCTACATTGAGTAGTTACATTGACATCCTGGCTTATACTTGTGATGTTGAATTTATACCAATTGTTTCGAAGTATGTCAAAGGTATCTCCTTTGCCGTTTACCTTGAAATCTATTCTGTATACCTTCTGTATTTTTTCCGAGAGTGATGTAGTCAGTTCACCTGCTATCTCAAGATAGGAAATTTGGTTGTCACTTACTCCTTTATTCTTATATTCGGGGATGTAGATTTTATTTTGTATGCCAGTTTTTTGTTCACTGATGGTTGCTGTGAATACTATATTCTCTTGTACTAAAACATTTTGAGGTATGGAAGGAGTAGCCATTGTTTCATCACTGACAGGTGTACAATATCCTTCTGCATTGTAATTGCACACTTTGACTGTTTCTAATTTAAAGTGATCAAACCCTTTTCCACTATTCATTGTTACGTCTACTTTTGCGATGGATCGTATGAGTGATAAGCTTGCTTGATTGATATCTTTTCCCCGAATGGCATCAAGAGAGCATGTGCCCCACATCGGCATATACTTCTTAGTGCCCTGTGTTGGAAATACCCAATCACCTTGACCAGGGGTATATGTATATCTCAATTGGTTGTATAGGGCATTTTTGTTTGCTACCGAAGTCGGAGCCATTATATTTCTCGCTGTCAAATTAGTAAGTACTACTATTTCGATGTTACTCTGATGTTGGTAATCACTTTCCAGTACTCCAATGATGGTACGGGTAGCATCTCCATCCGTTCCGCTGATATATACTTTGTTGGCTTTTTCTATAAAAGAACCATTTTGATTGAAAACATATACATGTACATCATTTATATACTGTTCGCCTGCTGTACCGGCTTGAATATCAGTTGAAGTAGCCTGTGGCATGTTCAACGTGAGATGAACCTGAACCGGATTCTCTTGTTCTATAGGGTACTCTTCTATTAACTCATTCTGTATACAGGATGTAGTAGCCAGGCAGAGGAATACCAACAGACAATATGTTAGTTTTGAATATCTCATTACTTTGTTCTTTTTAGAGTTCGAAATCGTTTATGTTCACGATCCAGTCATTGATCTGAATTTTGGTACTGATCAGTGTCATGTTCTCGTCGACGAAGAAAATCATTCCGAAATTATCTTCGCGATCCAGATATTCTTCGAGAGGCATATTAAGTTGGCTTGGTTGCAGTAGGCTCAGATATCCGATCAATGAACCATTGGCAAGCAAATTCTTGTTTGTTTGCTGATCTACAATTCTCAGTTCCGGCTTTTGGGTTTTGAGCAGACGTCCAACACTTATCTCGGCTACAGCTGCAGGATATTCACTTTCTGTAGTACCATCTGCACTGAAAGCACGTGTGCTAATGCTTGTATCTTCTGTGACATAGGGGAGATAGGTAAGCAGGTTGTCTTTCAGCAATGTATTATCGTAGTTCATCCAGCCGTTGTCATCATAGAGGGTATATGAAAACCGCTCTTTACTGATAGCGTTGGCACGGGTGATAGGTTTATCGGGATTTTGATTGACTTGTGCAATTACAACACGTATGGTATTGGTGTTTTTTGTCAAAGGAACGGTAACGATGTTCTGTCTGCCGCTACGAGTGAATGACTGCTTGGTGACTTCTCCGTGCCAGAGGGGTGAGAGCGGATCTTTTACGATGTATTTTCCTTCTTCGCCGTCAGCACGAGTTTGAGATTCTTTGTTACGCAAAGTCAATGCGGTGAGGTCTTCAATTCTGGAGTTGGCAGTCATCAAAGGAACGGCGAAAGACTGGTCATCCAGTCCGGCCCAGGTTACGAGATGATAGTCGCCCGGCTCGATGTCTACAGACATCGTGTATTCTCCGGTTCCTAATCTGTCTTCACCTTCTTCTGTCTTCTGATAGACGAATTTTCCTTCGTTGTCGAAGGCATATAGTGTTACGGTTTTTACTTCTTTTGCGAAAGCATCTTCAAAAGCCATATTTCTGTCATACACAAACTTTACGCGGTATTCGATGCTACAATCGCCTTCTTCGAAGTCCAGGATAGAATCACAGGATGCCATTGCACCAGCCAATACTGTTAGTAGCAGTATTTTGTTTGCTTCTTTTTGTATGGTAGTGAGTATTCGTTTCATGCTTTCTTTATTTTTTTGCTATGAGCTTATTGTCTTGTTTGGGATCTTTGGGTGTTAAACCTTGAGAGAAAAAAGAGAAGCGGGGGGGGAGGAGGAGGGACCCTTTTGTCCCCCCGCTTGGGGTTTGTTTATGTGTGATGCAATTAGAGTTCGATGTCGTTATTCCAAACAGTCCAAGGCATAACCTTTACTTCAACTTCCAATAAAGTCAATGGATCTGGGTTTGGCATATCAATTTCCGGATCGCCTAAATCACGGATATTTGTTACATTTAGTTTATAGTAGTTGTTACGTAGAATCTTGGCTATGCCATCAGTTGTAACATCTTGTTTGTAGTAACAAACACCGGCTGCATATTTCTTTACACCTAATGCTGCCCATTCTTCAATTGTTGTGTTGGCTGTACAGTCGTTGTATACTCCTGGGAATTCTGCTTTCAATTGAGCAAGGGTATATACTGTTGCTGCATTATTTCTGTTGTTTCTAATGTAGAATGTTCCGTCTGTTTCTGTTACGCTTCCGTTGAATGTTGCTTTTGCTTTGTAAATGACCTGCGTGTTAATTGACGATTGATTTGCTAAACAGTAAGATGTTGTATTTTCAGCATCAATACTGATATGAGGTTTATTTGTGAATAAATCTTCACAACTTGTGTTTTCAGTACCTGCATAATAATTATGGAAATCAGTATCAATACGGTCATCGGTATCGTCAGCCAATACTTTAGCTTTCTTATCCAGATTAACCAAGCTATAATCTGTCAGGGTAATTGTTAAGTTATCACCATATTTACCTTCATGAGTATATGCTTTGGTTGCTGTAGCTTCTGTAATCTTAGCTGCTACACGTGATATATTTACTAATGCATAATTGGTTTCTCCTTCTGTAATTTTAACATTTGCCGTAGAACCATTCATGTGGAAGTTCTCGTTAGTAACACTTGCAATATCGTTGCTTATAGATAAATCTGTATATATTGCGCTTTCTTCGTATGTGGTGTAATTACTTGTAGTAATTGCTTCATTTCCATAGTTTGCATAAGCATATACAGTTGCAGTTCCTGAAGGAACGTCGAATGCAGGAGTCATATTTTTTTTAGTAGCATCTTCTTTTCCATTTACTAATTGCTCTGCCGTATAGTATTCTCTTACTATAGAGCCCCCGTTTACTACTATTACAGTGAGGTCATTGATCTTTTGTTCATATGCCTCTCCTTTCTGATCATCAGAAAGTTCAGCTCTTGTAACTGTTGCTTGAGGAAATGTGATAGCCAATTGCATTTTTGCATCCTTCGTTGGTTCTACATTGTTATCAACACCTTCTACATCATTGCTACAAGACGCCATAGCCATTACTGCCAATCCTGCTAAAAATAAACTTCTTAGTTTCATAATCTATAAAATTAAATATTAATACTTTTTGATTCTTGTTTTTGATTTTGTACTTTCAAGGAGTGCGGTCCTTACTTTTTGAGAGAGAGTGACATTATTATTTAATATAATAATGTGGGTTCTGTTCATGTGTGGAGTTCTGTAGATTTGGAAGTGTCTTATCTAATAAGGAGAGAGCTTCCGAATAAAAGTTTCTTTTTTTCTTTGAATGTTTTTTGTTTGTTTTATTGTTTACTCTTGTTTTGTTCTTTAACTATGCTCTTTTTGGTTTTGCAGAAGCTTCTATTATATAAGGAAGAGAAGTTTCGTGCTTTTATTATTTTAAGAAGAGACATATTCTTTTTGTCTTTCGACATTGCAAAGATAGGTGGAAGTCATGAGTCCTCTCATTGGTGTTTTTTTCAAAAATGTGCGATGTTTTCTGCAAAATGTAAAGTCGGGCTCTTGTAGTGTGTATTTCAGTCAAAAATGAATGAAATACGGCTTAATTCTCATGATACAGGGGCGTTTTCACGCATTTCTCACTCATGTTTTTCTTATAAAACAGATTCTTTTTTGCTGAATTATATCTGTTTTTTTTGTTTGGATTCAATGAGAATTTGATGATGAATTTAACATGGTATGTGGGGGAAGATTTAATATATCGCGGGATCAGATTATATCCTTGTTTGATATCTGATATTGAACCTCACATTAGATTTATTCTATGAATGAACTTAGATAGAAATCAAACTCACTACAGAGTGACACAGAACTCACCGAGTACTATTTATCTGATTGAAACGTAGATAAATGTAGATTTTCGCAAAGGAAAAAAGATTAAGAAAAGAATAACGGTCTTTTAAATCTACGATCATTCACGTTAATCTACGTTTTGTCCGGATAATAAAACTCTGTGCTACTCTGTGGTGAAATATATTCAAAACCTGTTAACTTGTCTCCTTGTCAATTGCTTTTTAACACTCCATTTGAGACTTTTGTATTTAGGAATATAAGGTATAGTACTTTTGAAGTTAAACTATCCATTCTTTCTATGCAATAAGTACGTATTTAACGAGTCCTTAAAATAGGTTTTTTTTAATCAGGAAATAGACTTTGTTGTTGGCTGAATACAAGAGTATTAGCACTAAGTAATAGAATTTGTCCGGACTTTGTTCTTTGGGGGTGGAAGGAGTACTGAAAAGATAGTTGTGATTTTAATAAGTATCAAAATACGACGGATTGAGTTAATATTATTAACACTAAGTGTTAACGCCAGATTCTTGTCCGGCAAGTTTGTACACTTTTGTAAAGTATGTTCGTACACTTTTATAGTGCAAAAATGTATAGTTAACACATGCAAAAGTGTACAATCTTGCGTATATAATATAAATGGATTTTATATTGCTGAAAATCAACTGGTTGTATGGGTTTTCTGTTACTCTTGTGTTCTTTGGCCTGTCTTTTCGGAGAGTAGGATACTTACTTATTTGACAACTAAAAGAAACCATCGGATGAATGGGGGAATATTCATCCGGCGGTTTCTTTAAAAACAATTTATTGAGATATTTGAAATGAGAAAAAAAGTATCCTTTCTTTATTCTACCGGGAAGTTGCGTTGTTTGGCTACTTCCTGTAAATTAGCTTCTGCCTCTGCTACTCCTGCTTCTTTGGCACGAGTGAAATATTGTTGGGCTATATCAAGATCACCCTCTATCAGTGCTATCACGCCTAAATTGTTTTGAGTAGCTCCTTCGTTAGCATCGGCTTTAGTGAGATATTTTTTGGCGATAGTAAGATCACCACCACGCTGAATCTCCATAGCTGCTGCGTTTAGATTAGCTGTCGGGTTATTCGGGAACATAAGTGCTGCTACCTGGAAGGCATGGTTGAACTCTTCGCTACCCTGTTCGTAGGTTTGTGCTACATTGAATATCTCTTGTAGGCTCAGCTGTTGCGGATGGGTATTGATAATCTCTTTTGCTTCATCAAGATTGAATCCGCGTACGGTGTATGCCACTGTATAGTCTGAGTGGCGCAGAGCCGGATAGCATTCGTTTAGCAAGAAGCGGTATGTTTCGGGGCCTACAAGACGGGCGATGCGTTTCTCTTTGGCATCCATGTCTTTTTCGTCCAAATCGATCATCTGTAGAATCTCTTCTTTCTGTGGCAATGCAGAGTTCGTTATAAATTTGCGGAATCCTGCCCAGTCTTCAGGAGTAGAAGCCATGGTGAGTAGCCCTTCCGGGAAATCATAGTAATTGCGGACATAATTCAGCAGAGCAGCGGTACGGCCTTTGGCCAGACGATCATTGTTGGCGTAACTACCTTCGGGAGAGGCATATCCTTCAAGGCGAATCCCTGTGATGGAGATGTTCTTATCGTTGCGAATGGTATCAATAGTGGCGCGTATCTTAGCTAATTCTGCCTGATTGCGACGGTATTCCGGATAGATTATTGTTTTGTTGACCGGGAAATCGAGGAAAGCACTACCTTCCACAGCACGATGTTTGACCTCTTCGGCTTTGGGCGTGATGTAAGCGATGGCCGGTTGCAATTTGATGCGTTCAATATTTAATGTGGCAATCGGATCGAGTGTATTGGCTTCAACGATATTGCGGCAACCGCAAAGATCGGCATCCATTACAAGATTGGCCTTTTGCATCCAAGCTTCGTAAGGAAGCTGTACGAGGTAACTGACCCGTTGCTCTGTCTTGCGTTTGCGACGTAGAATAACGAAAGCGTCTTTGGGAACTGTATTGCCACGTTCGTTGACAAGCGCACGGCGGCGTCCGTAAATTACAATCGGAGAAAGTGCCTTTGTGTGACCGTTGGCTTCCAGTATCGGGGTGAGGGTGGCAGAACGGTTGGATGAAATCTTCATGTTTGCCTGCATGATGATATCCATGGCAATCGTAAGGCGATTGTCCTCACTCCGGGTGATGGATTGATTCTCAACACGTACCTGATCTTTGTACACAGTTTGTGCCTGGGCATTCAGCCCCGGCAATATTACTAATAATAAGAGGTATATTACTTTTTTCATATCGTTTGCAGCGTTTGTTTAAAATAAATAGATTAAGCTGAGCGAAGCTTTGGTTGGGCCGAAATAATTCTTGTAGCCTTCGCCAAGTTTACCGCCACACTCTACACAAGAGAACTGCTCATACTTGACACGGGCATAACCCACACCGATGTTAGCTTCGATATTCCAGTGTTTACTCATGATCCATTGGTAGCCATAAGAAATACCGGCACCATAGAAATGTCCTTTGTAACGGTGATCTTTCAGGCCCTTCCAGATTCCCCAGGGCATATCGATACCGGCTACCTGATAAATGCCTCCGTGTGCATGTATGCCGATGAAATGCCCGTTAAAACGGTCGCAGAACCAATAGCGGTATTCCGGTTGGAATGCGAGCATCTTGAACATTTTGTTTTTACTGTCTTCCCAGGGGTTGTAGTTGGCATACAGGTCCAGAGTAGATTTTTTACTCAAGCCGATTTCGGCTCCGAGATTAATGGTTTTGGTGATATCCATTAACACATTTGTTTTTATACCCACTACCTGCCCATATAATAAGGTAGAAGTGAACAAACAAACGAATAAAAACAGTTTTCTTTTATTTTCCATTATGCGTGGTAGGTTTTGTTTGGTTTTAGTGCAAAGGTAACCGGATTCTTTTTATCCATTAATTGGCATATTCATCTTTGTTCGGAGGTGATTCTTGCAATTGATATATCATTTCGGAGAGATGATTTTGTATAGTGTGCGTTTTAATCTTATTGATGGGTGTATAATTCATATTATCATAGGTGGTGTTTTTGCATTCGTTTGTGTTTAATTCGGAAATGGTGGGTGTTTAATAAGTTGTATATTCTGTTCAGGTGCTTGTATGAGGTGTATATCATTCAAAAAAGATAGGTAAATCATTCATTTTTTTCTTCAAAAAGTTTTTTTAATTAAATAAAGTCTTTATGTTTGCATCGGAAACAAACAAAAGAAGGTCCCCACGAGGAATACAAACAAAACAAACTTTGGTGATAACAAATAAGCATTGGTAATAAAAAAATTGGAGGACCCATTATGAAGACTATTTATTCTTTTATCGTAATTGCATTAGTATTTGGTTTTACTTCTTGCACAAGTGCAGACAATGACATAGTAGAACAAACTTCCCTTTTCGAATCAGTAAGGAGTGTTTATGGCATAGTAGATGTTACATATAGTATTACAGGTGCTGATAATATTCCATCAGTTTCAACAGAAGATATGCGTAATGTTCTTGAGGCTTTGCGTCAGAACAGCAATACTCAACACAATTGTATACGTACCTCAGAGAAGGGTTATGAAAAAGTGATCATGTCCGGCAACTATCAGGCTTCTACCCGTAGCAGTGTGAATGAAGGATTTGCATTGAGTGTTGAGCTAAAATTCAGCTTTGATAATAACAAGGTGTATTATTGGGGTACTGATTATTCTTTCTCTTCCAATTTATTCGACTGGCGTGCACAAGGTTTGTCACTCTCTCCGGTGAAGGGTGGTGACGGTAATACCTATGGATTCGAATCAGAAAGCTACCTGTATTTCAAAGTAAAAGATGAAGGTAATGTATTGGTGAAAGTACCGGTGGTATTCAAAGGCAATTACAATTTTCTGACAGAAGAAGGAACATATAGTTTTCAACTATTAAAATATAGCAAGTAATTATTTATTGTACGATAAAAAAATAATAAGGTGGGGAACACTGAAACAAACAATTGATTCTTTTTGTATAAATAGTTGAGGGACACCGAAAACAAGAACAAACTATCCCCCTGTAGGTTTTTGCCTGCAGGGGATTTTATTATAATAATGCAGACATTGCTTTTTTGACTGAGCATTTTGATATGGATAATAAATATAAGTTTATTTATTATTTATTTTGTATCTGATGAATTTTGTATATATTTGTGTTTTGATACAGGTAAATAATAATGTAGCTATCACTATTTTCACACAGATGAAACAGCATTTGATAAAATTTTCATTGCTAATACTCTGCCTTTTGGGGGCTCCGTACTTTTCTTATTCCTTCTCATTTTATGGTAACATGCTTCCTGTTACGATGAATAGTGGGTTGAATAACAATACTATTTATGATATCCATAACGGAAAGAGAGGATTTGTTTGGTTTGCTACAGATATGGGTCTCAGTCGTTATGACGGTTTTCGATTGTTGAATTACCCTTTGACTTCTCGTTATGATTCTTCTTCACAACCGGTGTTGGATGCCGTTTATTCTATTTCAGAAGATACTGATGGTTTGCTTTACCTTCGTCTTTTGCGGGGGATTGTCTGCTTTGATACGAATAAAGAGGTTTATCTATCTGTAAACTTTGATTCGTCATTTGATACGAAAAGTATCACCTCTTTATATATAGTAAGCAAAGACTTTGTTTATGTTGGAACCGGCAGTGGGCTCTATTTAGGAAAAGCTGTCCGTTCTGAAAAGGAGGGAGAGGAGTGTATTACATTTACTTTATCGGTTGAGCCTGTAGTAAAGGGAAACATTTCAGAACTATGCGGAATAGGTAGTGAGACCCTTTTTGTCAGCGTAGACAATACGAAAGTGGCGATTTATGATGTTATCTCTGGAAAAGTTGAGATACTTAAAGCGGAGTATAGCAAAATAACAACTCTCTATCAGCATGGAGATTATTTGTGGATCTGTTCGTCGAGGGCCAACATTGAATGTTATGATCTCAAACAGCAAACATTTCATACCTTGCATGAGGCGGGTGGGTATTCGCCATTGCAGGATACGTATGTGACGGATGTTATCTGTCTGGATGAAAATACTTATTATGTAGCTGCCTGGACAGGGTTGTTTCGCCTGGAATTTGATTCTGAAGATCTGAGTAAAGCCACTTACAGAATGGATTATGTAGAGCAGCCATACAATTTTAAGGTGGCGAAAAAAGTGACGAGTTTGTTATGGGATGATTCGCAGAGAATGTTGTGGGTCGGTACATTTGGAGGTGGGGCACTTAAAGTTGATTTTACTAAAGATGCATGTAATCGTCTTCAACAACGGTTTAATGCAGATGTTACCGCCATTGAGGAAGATATGAAAGGTTGTGTGTGGATCGCTACGAATAAAGGACAAGTATGGAGAAGTACTTCAACGGTTCTTTCGGAAAATACTTCTTTTGTACCATGGACGAAAGGGATAAAAGAAAATGAGAACTACAGGATTTATAAAGATAGAAATGGATGCTTATGGCTGGGTGATGAGCATGCCGGAGTTTTATATATTGATCCGGTAACAGAAAAGGTGGAATCTTATAAGCTGGCTCCTGCTGGTATGACTAATTTTTCAGCTTCTATCCGTCAGTTCTGCTTGGATTCCAGAAACCGTTTGTGGATTACCACAGCAGAGGGACTGATTCTTTTTGATAACAAAGGAAATACCAGCAGGCTGGTGCAATTGGAAGATAAAGGCGTGAAGGTGAAAGATGTGCGTGCCATTGCAGAAGATAAAGAAGGAAATATATGGGTGGGTACAAATCTTGGATTGAAGCGTATTGACGTCCAGGGAACCGATATTACTTTGTTAGGAAACTATGAACGGGATACCGGATTGAATGTTTCACCGGTAAATTTTATTTATGTTAATAGTTATAATCAGATATTTGCTTCTTACTCTGATAAAATATTTCGCATAGACGGGCGCGAAAAGGATAAAGTAGAAAGTGTGTTTACTTTGATGAATGGTCTGAGTAGCGGACATATTTTCTGTATGGTTGATGATCAGAATGGAAATACCTGGTTGGGAAGTAATTCGGGGATTATGACAATAAGAAATGACCGGACTACATTTTATGATTATGCTTTGTTTGGAGATTGTGATAAAGTATGCCGCCTTCGGGATGGTCGGTTGTTGTGGAGTAATTCGGGAGAATTGATTTATTTTGACCCATTGAAGGCTAAGAGCCCTCGAAATAAAAGTCGGTTGGTAGTGTCGGAATTATGGGTAAATGGTGAGTCTGTATCGGTAGGAGCGAAGAAAAACGGGCAGATATTGCTGACTACTTCGCCCAATTTGCAGCAGAAGTTTGTATTTGATGCTGATAATAATGATTTCACTTTTTATTTTTCAGATTTGCAGTTTGGCATGATGCAGCGGAAAATAGCTTATCGGTTATTGCCGGATGAGGCGTGGAAAATAGGAACGCTGGAAAATGGTATTTCGTACAGACATCTGCCTGTAGGAGACTATACGCTACAGGTGAAACTGATCTATCCGGATGCTAGTGAAGGAGAAATGATTGAAATGTCTATTCGTGTGAATACGCATTGGTGGAAAACAGGCTGGGCCTACCTGGGATATATGGCTCTGTTTTTCGGAATACTCTTCATTGTATATTATTACATGGAACGTAAGGGGAAAAAACGTGAGATGCATAAAGCTCGTGAGATGGAGCTGAAAGAAACACTAAATCTTGCAAAGATGAAACAGGAACAAAAACAAGAAATAGAAGCGATGCGCAATCAGCTGCTCACGTTGTTCGTGCAGGAGTTGCGTACGCCACTGTCACTGATTATTGCACCATTGAAAGAAATGTCGCAGGAGAACGACTTATCAGCCAGACTTCTGTCGAAGGTACGGGTGGCATACAGAAATTCTCTTGGGATGCTGGATGCATGTAATCAGTTATTAGCTATTTATACTCAACGCCCTTTGGCGGAAAAGCTGGAAGTATCTCGTAATACTGCTGATAAGATTATGGACAAAGTAGTTTTTGCAGTGAGCGAACTGGTACGTATGAATCAGATTGACTTCCATTATGAAAAGAAGACCAAAAAAGAACTTGAGATCTGGGTAGATAGTAATAGAATCCGGTTTGTGTTGCATAATCTGCTTTCTAATGCGTTCAATCATGTACGTCTGTCAGGCTCAGTACATTTGTCAATGCAGGAGACGGTGAACGACGGAGTAGCTTATTGTACAATTACTGTGTCGGATAGTGGAAAAAGCCAGGTGAAGGAGGTCAGGCAGACAGTAGATGAAGAACTTCAGACAGATCTGACAGGGATTGAATTGGGATATGATGTGATGGAACAAGTTATTCTGTTTCATCATGGCTCAATAAGCCTGAACAGTGAGGAAGGAACAGGAACGGAGGTTACTGTAAATATTCCTATTGGAAAAGAAATACTGGAAAATGATCCGAATATTTTGTTCGTGGAAGAGGATGAACCGGAGGAAGTAGTAGAGGCGGTAGTGCCGGTAGTTGAGGCAGAAGTGCCTCGGGAAGTGCCCAGGCCGGAAGAGACTGTGGCACATATACCTGTTGACACCTCTGCAGTTGCGAGAGCAAAGAAGAATTTATTGATTGTAGAAGATCATAAAGATATCCGCCTCTATCTGAA